>Ga0209976_10000246_pt1 | contig 39917 bp, 77 predicted proteins | sample SumtaG_FD_182806 | JGI IMG/M metagenome (GOLD analysis project Ga0209976, IMG submission 182806) | Deep subsurface microbial communities from Indian Ocean to uncover new lineages of life (NeLLi) - Sumatra_00157 metaG (SPAdes) (version 2) | ecosystem: Environmental > Aquatic > Marine > Oceanic >...
CCACGGAAACATTCGCCGGCTTTTTATCACTAAGGAGACTCCCTAACCGTAATAGCTTCACGTTTGCTCTCATGGTGTCCCGATGATGGGGCCAAGGGGCGTCAATGGTCCAACTTCTGAAACGCCATAGCGGCCATCCTGCGAGCACGCGGTTTTGAATGGGTTTCGTGCCAACATGGCAGGATGAAGGAGTGAACCTAACACTTGCTTTCCTCCTGGTCTAAATAAGGATGGGCTGAGACCTCGATAAGGCCATTGGGCAGCTTTCTTGAGGAGTCAATAATCCACGTATGGCAGAAGCCTCCGTCCCCTTCATCATGTTCGACTGTTTGAATGACTGATCCCTTCTCAGGTAGAATGAGCAGACCCGGTGGCGACAAGTCTTTTATACTGAACGTTCTTCGCTCACGGTTTCGGTATGCTTGCTCCGTGTCCTTGGAGCTTTGTTTTGGCGAGCATATGTACGCTGGATTAAGGGCATGGACCACCTTTCGGACTTGGCCATCGATCCAGTCGATCTTATCCTGCAACTGCTTGGTCTTGGTTGGCGAGACGCAATCCAATTGATAGGCTATGAAGCTAGTGCGATCTCTCATATAGCCCTTGACGGCTTCAGCTTCTGGTGTTGTCGCGTTCTCAGTCATGCTGTCTTAGCTGACTCGCTGTCTGGAATTGGCGCCTTGACTTGCTTTGGCTGTAACGGGGTGGGCTGGCGGTTGTCCTTAATCTCGATGCCGACCTTCTCTGGGTGCAGGCTGACCAGCTCTCCGATAGCTTCGTTGACCGTGCATCCCATGCCAGATACACCCGCATAGCCCTTCAGCTGGGCTACTGCGCTCACGCCTTTGCGTTTAATCTCTATCACTTTACTCATCGTTTCCTTTCTTGTGGTTGGTTTTTCACAGTCATGATTCAACCCTCTGCTTAACGGTTTCAGTGCTTTTGTCTTCCCACTTGGAGCAGGCAGGTGCTGTAACGAGGATGTCGGTTTTGGGGCCACCTGTCCAAATCGACCGCATCAACCTGCATTTGTAGTATTTCTTGGACAGGAAGTTCAAGGCGATGTGCCTACAAGTCTTGCACGTCTCATCAGCTGGTCCTGTGCCCGGCTCCGCTGCGTATCCCCGCTTCTTAGAGCCCTGCGGCCATGAATGAGACTGGCCATAGTCCAGAACTATAAAAGGATTTTTGGCTAGCTGACGGTCCAGCCAAGCTTCCTGTTCTGAGGTGAGTTTCATCATGGCTTCCCCTTGCTCAACACGTTACACCCCCGCTCGTGAGCGTCCCGCTGTCTACGTCCTTAACCAGTTGGATTGACCGCTTGATGCCAAGTCTGATGCCTGTAGAAATGTCGTCCTGTCCGGTAACGCAGGCCAAATCCGTCTCCATCAGCTTTCGCACTGCGGCCTTGATGTCTGATGGGGGAGAGGAAGGCGTTTCAGGTGGCTCGGTGTTCCGGTCGGCAGACTCATAATGCCATCGTGCATTCCAACCATTCCACGCCGCTAATCCGGGGTCATCAATTTGCTCCAGTTCCCTTAGATTTCGCAGCTTCCATCGGTTGAAAGCTTCAAGGTTTTCATCACTCATACTTTTTCCTTCCTGAGGCTGAAATCGGTTGTATCGATCTGGACCACCTCGCCGTATCGATTCATGCGGGTAGCCAGCCTTTTGTCGTGCTGTCCGATCCATTCGAGGCTCTTGTTTGAGGTGATCAGGGTCCATTTGTCCTCCCGTGTGGCGAGCGCGTTGATGATCGATTCACCCAGGGCACTACGATCCGGAGCCGCCCATAGGTCGTCAATGGCGACCAGCCACGCCTTACGGTGGTTCTCCAGCTGCCCGAACGAGCCCTCGTAAATCTCCGGGAGCAATTTGCGCCAATCACGATAAACGCAACTCCGGCCGAGCACTGCCGTAGTCACGGGACACCTGAACGCCTCGCAATGGCGCCTGGCGTAACGGAACAGCCGCTTGATCAGATGCGTTTTGCCGTTCCCATTGTTGCCAAGCAGCGTTAGCCACCTGCCCGGCTTGCTGTGGTGCTCACCGCGTCGGTAGACGACTTCGGCCCTCCCCTGCCAGATATCGGCTGCGAAGCGCTGAGCAGCCTCCAGGAGCTGGGACAGGCCATTGTCGCCAAAGGTCTCGAAGTCATGGACGAACTCAGGAGCGTTTTTCATCGCCTGCGTTTGGGATGGCGTAGGGGTTTTTGTGCTCCCCGACGACGCCTTCATTTGCTCCAGAACGTTTGTTACCAGTTTTTGTGCCGTTTTCATTAGCTCTCAGCTTCCAGCCGGTAAGGGCTGCCATCCATAATTTCATGGGGTTTTTGCCTACCCGCCAGCCGTTTGACTCGTAGTGGGCGTGGAATTTGACTGCTTCGGTGTCGGGCAGGCCTATTTTGGCGGCAGCTAGTTTCACTTCCTCAATCGAAGGAGGAGCGAAACCCCCACGGGGGGTACGGGGGGTCTTCTTGGTACCTGTATCTCCTTCTGCCTTTGCTTCTACTTGTCGTGACTTCGCGTGACGTACCGTGACATCACGTGACGACCTCGCTTTGTCACGCTTCCGCTGCTGCCTGATTCTGTTGGATTCTCGAAGCAAGTCCGAACTACGTATGTTCCTGTATTTCTTGTAGTTAACAATGGCCCAACCCCACAATCTCTGAGAGTCGATGAGCTTGATTCTTCGGCCTTCGTGTGCCATGGAACGACTGGCCGGATCGGGTGAGGAAAGGATCTTTAGAGCCTCAGTAACGTCTTCTAGGGGTGCCCTGGTAATCGCGCTGATGCTCTCTGGCGTCATGTCCACAACCCCCTCTTGATCAGCTAATACCAGCATGTCCATGAACACCACGCGGGTTTTGTAGTGCTCCGCGATTGAGGAGTGATACATCTGCTTGAATATTTTCGCGAACATGGCGTTACAATAACGGTACGTCACGTGACTGTCACGGCTTAATCACGGAAAAGCGTGTCTTGGACACGGCACCTGCATTTCTTCCACCTCAAGTGAGGCAGCAAAAATGCAGGTGCGGACTAAATCACACACGTAGAACTTGAGGTATGGAGTTTTCAAAACGGAGGCTCAGTTGCTGGCAGTGTCCAAACAGGATTCTCCAAGTCAGGCTCGGGCGTGGCCTTTCTGGCTCTGTCAATCTGCGGCGTGTGGCACATGCAGACGTGGATTTCGCTCATGCCAGGTCCCAGCATCATATCGTCGAATTCTGGACACCAGTGCCAGCCAGCCGCCATTTCATCAGGCGTCAATGGGATTTCGTCACCAGTCATCAATTCGCTGTAGCGTTCTGTTTTCATGGGGCTCTCCTGGCTACCGTTCTGCGCGGCACTGGCTTCTGCGGCTTGTTTTGCCTCGCAGGCACGACAAGTGGGATCATTATTCGGTCAACGTGAAGGAACCCTCCATCTTTCAGAGCCACTGTTTTGCAACGGACCGTGCCGTTTGGTAGTTTAATTTCCTTTGGGTTCATCGCATGCAAAAGTGATCCGGTGAATTCGCGCACCGGCACGCGCGCCCCTGACCCAGGTATGGAGCGAACCTGTCCGCCGTTCGGACTAGGGGTAAAGCGAACCCCGCCCCCGTGGTAAACAGTGAACTCAACGAGGTCTGTTCCCTTTCGGGCGGAGGCGAAGCTCAAAATGGATTGGTCTGTTAAGTTCATGGCTTCTACCAAAAGCTAGGTCAACGTTTAGGCTCTTCTCGCGGGCAGGTCAAGGAGTTTGTTGGTGTTCCTTTTCGATCTCTTTCAACCGCTTGAAGCAAGCCGGGCAGAAATCCTTGCCGCCAATAAACCTCCATCTCAGGTTCTCCTTTGCTCGCTTTCGCTGCTCCTTTGCGGTGTACATGTAGCTATCAGCGCTCCAGTCATTTCCTAGGCAACAGGATAGCCCGCCATCACAGGTGATTATTGTTTGAATGGTCGCGCTCATCTCAATCCCCCTGCCCCAGCTCGTTCAATTCCTCTGCCTTCTTGATCAGGAACTTTCGGATCGCGATCATCTCGGGGCAGCGGCGGTATGACTCAACGTAGATCCTGGTCTTGCCTCGGTGGTTGTGTCCGTTGAGCCGGATGTATTCCTTGCAGCCCTCTTCGGTGAACGTGATCATGACGGTCTCCCAGCGAGTTTGCTTCGCTGTTTCGATCAGGTCGCCGGGGTTATCGACATCGAACTCAGAAGTGGAGACCTCCAGAAAATCGTTACTCGGGTCAACCCATACTGTCTCACCGTCCGCATAGTTCGGGTCGAACCCATATGTGGTGATCTCCTCCTGAACGCAGAACATTGGATCGGCTGTAATGCGGTTGTCCTGAGTTCTGATGAGTTGGCCGATTCGCTTAATGGAATCACTCATATCAACTCCTTGAATTCGGACATGCTGCGAACGACGTGAAGTATGTGCCCATTGGCTTCCAACTGCTCTTTCACGCACTGTTGATCCTCGCTGAGACGACCGGTGCCAGCCTTTGCCTCTACGTAATAAGTGCGACCGCGACTGGCGGCGATGATGAAATCAGGCTGACCCTTGGTTGCCGTGCTGCGCTTGTGCGGCTGGTTGTAAAAGTATTGCCAGCCAAGGGAGACGCACAGGTCTTTGATAGCTTTGTGCAGCACGGACACTTCCTGGCCGGCCTCGACGGCGTCAGCGGGTATGTGCGCGGGCTTCTCTCCAATCGCTATAGCTCTGTTCCGGTTCTGCTGTTCAGTGAATCGTCTTACGTCCTCTTCGCTGTAGGTTACCATCAGTCCTTGCCCTCCTTGGCTGGTTTCTGCGACCACTGCTCAACGAACTTCAGCGAGTCGGTCAGCATGTCTTCATGATCCTCTCTTCTCAAGTTGAACTTCTCCATCAAGCCCAGCATCTTCCGAACTTCACGGCAGAGCAAGCTTGCGGACGGCTTGGGGTCGAAAGCCGGTTTGTCCAACCACTGCTCCACGTCCTGACGAGCAGCTTCGAGAGCATCCGATAACCGTCGAGCAGAGAGTAAAGCTTCTGCGTTCTTAGCCTCCACGCACAGGTTCTTAGTCGCTTCCAGGAGTGAATCAGTTGCCTGGTTTGTTGTTCTCATTGCCAATTCCTAACCTTTTGAGTTTGCTGAGCGCCTTCTGATCAGGGCAGACTTCGGCGCTGATCTGCTTTACCACTTTAGCTGGAACGCCCAGCATCATTGCGGTAGTCATGATATTATGCCGCAGCGTGACTCTATGAACCCGCACGCGATAGCGCAAAACAGGGTCATTTGGAAGCGCGTCAATCTCAGCTCTGGTTCGTCTCATGGTGGTCGTGGTTGGCATTCCTGAGTATGCAAATAGCCTCATCGAACGCCTCTGCGTGGTTTACTCCAGTCCTGGCAGGAAGGCTGCCATAGTGGGTCATGCGCTCAGTAAACAACTCTTTCAGCTTACTGAAGATGGCCGGTACATCCGGTTGCTTCTCCTCATTCTCAATCTCCTCCCTAGTGCGGGCGCATCCTGTGCACTGCCCTTGCTCGTAGACATGATCGCCCTTGGTGTCGCAGTCGCTGGGGTCTGGATTGCTTGCCCCCTCCGCGGCTTCTTTCTCTAACCGCTCGAGCGCCACCCGTATCTCCTCAGCCAGGGGCTGATAGACGATAAGCGCCCTAGACCCGTCCGGCACCACTCCGCAGGCCAGCACCTGCCGAAGCAGCCTTCGCACTACACCCGTTATGTTTAGACCGCTACAGGGAGGGGTTTCCTGCTTCGATTTCCACTCCAGAGCGGCGTGCCACGCAACGGCCCAATGCCGCCGTGCTTCCTCCGGTGGATCAGGGCAATCATCAGATACTATAGGGTTCACCAGTGACGCCTCGAACGCCTCGTTACACGGGTCTAATTTTGAATCACTCATGGGTTTTCTGTTCTCCTTGTAGGCGCAGACCGCGCAGATTCCAGCTCTTGCTGAATGAATCGAGCCATAGCTGGTTCGCTCCATCCTCCCAAGTCACGCTCGGAACCCCTTTGCACCAACCTATCCACTACGACACCGTTTCCAGCCGTAAACAGTTTTCGCACCACGCCCGTTATGTCTAATGGCTTCGGAAGGGGTTGAGCCGCAGCGATCCGGTCAAGCACTTCAAGGACTGCCACAGTAGCCTCCTTTGAGGTAACCAGTATGCTCCCCTCTCCGTGGGCCGTCAGTGATGCGAGTGTCTCCTCGAACTCTGCCCGCACCACGCTAATAATATTTCTATCGTTCATGGGGTTTGTCTCCTTGCGTAAAAGCAGTTCCGGCACCGCTTGCGCTTCGGGGTTCCTGCACTGTTCTTGGCAGCGACAGAGTGACCACACTCCAAGTGGTGCGTCGTGCTGCCGTAGACGCCATAAATTTTCACGTTGGCGGGGTAGTGGTAGCTTCGGCTCACCACCTTCCTTAGTGGATAATCTTCAACGTTCATGGGGTTTTCATTTCTTGTTGATACCCGCCTTCACGGCTAGAGAAAGAATGTCCTCCCATCCAAGAACGAACCACTTACCAGTCCTCTTGCTTTGGACTATCGGCTGACCGCTGATGGCGTTGGACATCTCATATTTAAATCCACCGGCAGAAGCTTTCCCGGCGTGAACCCGAAGTATCATCGTCTTCTTCGGCATGACCTCGCCAACAGCATTTGTTTTAGCCTTCATACCGTTTCTCCCGCCCTGATGACCAGTCGGTCCAATTCAGGTGCTGCTGAAACTAACGTGGCGGGCTTGCAAAGTAATGGGGCCTTTGGTCCAACTCCAACCACCACCTGAAGACCGTCAACAACAACTCCGTATTCTTTAGCGATGGACTCCACTTTTAATTTCAATTCTCTATAAGTCATAACGTTTCTCCTGCTCCCTCCGCCTACTTAGCCAGATCTGATTTGATGATCTCCCACTGTCTATCAGTCAGGCAGTACAGAATGTGCCCCGGCCCACTGAGTCCGTCGCCTATATCCGCGCCGTCGATACAGGTACCGCGGAATATAGCTCCACGGAGGTCGGCTTCACTGAGGTCGGCTTCACGGAGGTCGGCTTCACTGAGGTCGGCTTCACTGAGGTCGGCTTCACTGAGGTCGGCTTCACTGAGGTTGGGCCTCACACCTATATTTGCAACGCGCCATTCGTTCCATGCAGCAACACCGCACTTTGCTAGGTCTGGTTGAACGTTTGATTCAGGGTTGGCTTTAGTTTTCATGCGTCAATTGCCTTGTTCTAAGTCCATCCCGACCTCTCGTTCTTCCCACGCGGGCACATCGAATGTCTCGAACATGTCCGAATAGGCGGGCCAGTTGTCTGCTTCCTTGCAGGTCTTGAAGGTTTCCAGTAGCGGTTCGTAGCGCCTGCGTCCCGCCTCCAGCGCTCGCGGAGAAACACGGTGAACACATACCGCGTACGGCGGATCGCGTTCTACCGCGATGAATCCGAATCCAGGCTCCTCCCCCATGAGGTCTTTCCACGCATCGACGTAGTAGGCGGCTTGCAGGTGGTAGCGTAGCTTGGTGGCCGTGCGGCGGAAGCCGATCACGCTGGCGTCGTCAGTCGTCTTCAGATCCATCAGGACGGTGGCTCCCTCGTCGTCAGTCGTGGTTCGGTCTATCCGACACTTCCGTAGCAGGCCAGTCCCTGGATGATTCACAAAGACGCTCTGTTCGCTTTCGCCTCGCTCCAGCATGGCGCTGGCGAAGGGATGATCCCAGACGCTCCGAGCCATGCCCGACATGGCGTCTAGCTCGTCGTTGGTGATGATGGGCAGGTCTTGATGGTCGTCTCTCCACGCCCTGCTTTCCTTGGTGGAGAACTTCATGCCGGCTGGTTTCACATGGAAGAGAGGCTGGCCGCCACCCATTCTTTTCGGCTCCAAGATTGCTGTATGGGTCAGCGTTCCAAGCACCATGGCGGGCGTAGGCGGGGTAGGGTGCTCCTTGTTCCATCGATAATGAGCAGGACTCTGGGCAAGCATCTTCAAGTCCGACTGCGCCACCCCCGGGGCAGCGCGGTAGGGCTCCTCTTCCATCGAGAACACGCCCTCGGTGTTGGGCTCGAAGTTGATCATTGCTTAACCTTTGCGTCGATGGCCAGCTGGCCCGTAACAACGTCGGCATTGTTCAGCACCCAATCCAATGTAGCCTCGCTTAGTTCTATGACCTGAGTGACCTGCTCCCCGGCCAATTTCTTGCCTTCCAATTTCTTGCCTTGCAGCATCGCTATCAGCATGGACTCATCGTATGGAGTCGTTTGCATCAAGTCTGACACCCGCTCGTGGAGTTCTTTTGGACCGGTGGTGGGCCTTCTCTCCTTTGACTTGAAGGCAAAGCCTTGGCTCTTCTGCTCGGGGAACACATCGTCAATCTTCACTTCCCCATCACGGATGGCGTTGTGGATGCCGATGAGGTCCCCAAGGTCTTCGAGGCCTATATCTTCGGCTGATTGTTTACTGAGATGTTGCAGAATACGGTCTTCATCGATGCCCATTTTAGAGAATGATGCCAAGCACTTCCCCCGCCGTTCAGACAAGGTCGCTTGGTCTCCTACAGCAATCTTCCTAGCATGCGCGAACACAGGCTTTATGAGTGCCATAGGAATGACTTTGAAGACGGCATCCCGGAGGGCAATTGCGGATCCAGCGTTGGCAGCTAGGTTGATGTCATCGTCATCAATCCTGCCTTGCTTAGATTTCTTGCCAACAATCCGCCGACGCTTCTCGATGGTGATGGCTACGTTCTTCTCTAGGTCGTGCGCTACCGCCTGAATCACAACATGGGGTGACTTTCCATCGCTTACCACCTGCATCACGCGACTGCCCGCGCGAAGGTTCATGTAGCAGCTAATGGCTATCTCAGCCAGACGGATAGTCGGTCCCTCGATCTTCTTATTACCTCTGGGGATCTTGTAGAAGCAGCCTTCGGCGGTCTCCTTGTCTAATCCAGCGAAAGCCTTCATGTCAGACCTCACCTTCGAAAGATTCCTAGGGAACCGCTTGGCGGTCGCTATCTGGATGTCGATCTCGGCCCGCTGCACAGCTTCAAGGGCGCTCGTGCTACCGATGGGTTCCAATTCCGGTGTGATTGTTTCTGTATTGCTCATGATGTATTTGGCTTAATTCGTTAGCTGTGCGTTTCCAGGCCTCCCACGACTGCTCCTTGCTTGCGGTGCCTTTTCTCATTTCAGGATTGTTCCACCATTTCTGGAACAGTCTCCACTCCTTTGCTTCATCGATGTTACTGATGTGTGATTTACTCATGGTCGGGTTCTCTTGGCTTTGGATTGGTGGCGTTTTTTGGAGGCGTGCATTCGATGAATTGCCATTCAGCTTCCGCATGCAGAGATGTTTGCCCCCATGTGATTGCTTCCCGCAAGTTAGGAAACGGCCCATGAACTTCGATACCCGTAACTACGTTGCCAGTAATGATGACGTGTGGTTTCATGCGCTCCACCTTACCCGCCATGTTTACGAATGCAAGCAAATAATTTCATTTAGTTTTCAGTTACGCGGCATCGTCAGAAGCAGCGCTGCCGTACCTGCCAGGAAGCACACAAACAATAAACAAAACCACGCAATGGCGAAGTACGCCAACAGTTCCCAGCCCTCATTCTCGGTCAACTCTCCCCGCATGGCTTTCAGCAGTGTTTTCATAGATCAATAGTCCTTGTCTTTGCGGCCTATCAAGTAACCTTGGGCGCAGCGAGAGGAGCAGAATAGATTACCCTTTGTGTTGTGAAGTGGCTCCAGTCCTTTGCGGATTGGCCGCTTGCAGTAGTGACACTTGCGCTTGGCTGCTTTATCGCTCACGCGGTTATCCCCAGGATGGCCATCAGCAGCTTTACCAGCAGGACGGTAGCAACAGCAGGTCCGAACCCGCCAACGAGCCAGCCACAGCGCATGAGCCAGTCTCTGTCGTGTTCTTCTATCGATTGCAGTGGTTTCATGATGATTTAGCCGGAGCCGTCGCCGTAGCCGTAGCCGTCGCCGTAGCCGTAGCCGTAGCCGGAGCCGGAGCCGGAGCCGTAGCCGGAGCCGGAGCCGTAGCCGTAGCCGGAGCCGTCGCCGTCGCCGTCGCCGTAGCCGTAGCCGTAGCCGTCGCCGTCGCCGTAGCCGGAGCCGGAGCCGTCGCCGTAGCCGTAGCCGTAGCCGTAGCCGTCGCCGTAGCCGTAGCCGTCCAGCGTTACCAGACGCGGGTGCATTTGATGATTCCCTTGACAGTCGCAGCCGGTATAACTATCTCGCCTACATCGTCTAGCTTCGTGCTTTGGGTAGGCCCGTCCTTGAGTTGACCCAGCCCTTTGCTTGTGCCCCAGACTCGAATATTGCGTGCGTTTTCCAGCCTCCAGAAACCGCCCGATGGTAAGTCTCCTGCATACAGCGTGGCTTTCCCAACATAGACAAACCCTCGATCACAGACCATGATCTGTTGCGGGCCAAGGTCAGGGATTCGCTCAGTGGTTGGCACGGCTGTCTCCGGTGTCTCACAAAGGAGTTCAATTATCTTTTGTTTGATATTTTGCATTTATTTGGTTTGCAGTTCAGGTTGCAGTTTTAGATCAAAGAGGCCGGCACGTTACCGCATCCATGCAGTTGCTACTCCGTTCGCTCGTGCCGGCCTGGAAAGTCATGAGTTTGTTCCGGGATGCAACAGCTTAAGATCCCTCGAATAAATGGGCCGAGCCGTGGTGCCATCCCAGCCTCGATTGTTGACCTGTTTGTCAAATTTGACATTCACGAGGTTCCCACTGACGGATGAAACCCTGCCATGCTCCACGTCATGGTGTTGCCAGTTGCCATGAGCGTGATTTGGAATGTAAGCCACGCGGTCTCCTGCTTTGAAATCACTGGCTTTCATGCTGGTTTGCTTGCCCAGCCGAGTAGAAAGATGTTCCTGAAGGTACTTCTATGCATTACCGCGCCGCCTGCTGCCTTGAAGTTCTTAGCGCGATCTACGCATTCCGGTAGTTCATCCCACGCTATCTCCCACGGCTCTCTAGGTTCGGTTGGCAGCTCTGCCCAGTGGGTAGGTTCTGCGTTCTCTGAGAACGCATAGTCGAATCTCCATGCAAGCGCTACTCTATCCCACTGGCCATTAACAGCCATGATGTCAGAGAGACGCAGTAATAACGACCTAGTCTTGGGAGCCGTCTTCATCGGTTGCCATTCGTTGGTCATGATGTTTTGTCCAGTTTCTCTTCGACTGCCTCGCTCACGAAGGTCTCCCTCTTCAGCCCGTGCTTCTTCACGAACGCTTGCACCCGTTTGTACAAGCTTTTTGGAATCCTGGCGCTCAGCATCTTCTTTGTTTGTTCCTTGCTCATGGTTAAATAAGTGTTGCTCGACACTCGTTTTCCTCCAGCCACCTCTCTGCTTCACCGGGCGTAGCAAAGGTTTTCTCCACGTACCTGACTCCGTCGTCGTCCAGTAAACGCCCTGTTTTACTGTCAAAGGTTAAGTAAATCCAGTCTTGCATGCGTATCCTTTTTGTTGCCTGTTCCGTTACTCACGAGCGACACCAAACCACGCTAACGGAAACAGGTCAAGAAGAAAGTTTGCAAATGTTTGCAGTTAATTCTTGACCGCCGGTTTGGATGGGCGCATGGTCTGGGTATGACAGGTAAGGAAGCACTTACGTTATTGGAGAACGCACCTTCCGACGGCAACCCATCCAGCATAAACAGAGGAATCACCAGGCGTCAGTCTGTTGATATCGTCAGGAAGTGCGTCCTTCATAAACCTAGCGATGAAGCCTTGGAAGACTGGTTGGAGAAGCGAATCCACCAAGTTGCCCAGGACCGCGTTCGCCCAAAGATCCCAAACCCGTTACAAACGCCCTGAAGATAAACCATGAAAACCGAGACTGAATTCACCGTGGATTACTTCATTGAGAAGTTCGGGGCTATCCCTGAGGGCAGATGGACTACCGGAGTGTACCGGGACGAAGAAGGGCGGTGCTGCGCTTTGGGTCTTTGCGGGGCCAGAGGACCCAATGACGGATGCTGCTGGCCGCTCGAAGCGAGTAAGCTCAGTGATTTGGTTACTACCGAGATTGGCGGAACTGTCACCACTTTGAACGATGACACCGGTGCATGGCCCAAACTGGGCGGCACACCTAAAAGCCGCATCCTGAACGCTTTGCGGGCAATCAAAGAAAGGCAATAATATGCACATTCCAGAAATGCACGATTACGCCAGTGCTCCTCACGCAGAGGTTGCTAAGGCGTACCTGAGCCAGGGGCGAAAGAAAAGCATCCAAACAGAGATAGAAGAGATCCTGAGTGAGGAGTATGACAGGCTAGAAGCATATGCCACCGATCATATCTCCGAAGTAGCGGCGATGAGAGCGGAAGCCTACATTGAGGCCCTTCTGAATGGAAACAACGACGCAGCGAACAAGCTGTTTGATGGGCAGACAGACCGGCACAAGTCCAGCGGGTATGACGAAGGCAGCCCGTGGGCGCGCTTGATTCATGGCCGCATTTTCGAAACCGACGGGATAAAGCTACGACGAAAGATCGTAGAAGCTCATACTGACTTGCTTAAGTCCGAAAGGATCAAGGACTTGGAGTCCATCGTGGAGGGGTTGACGAAGCAGGTCAGGGAAACGGAGAGCGAACTGGAGGCTTTACGAGTACGATTTCAAGACAGTTGAAAATAAACCTTGCCAAGGCTGGCGGAGGTCACAGTGGAACAGAATAATATGAACAGGTTCTTTAATTATTGCTTGATCTGGGTGGCCAGAATGCATCCTTCCAACTGGGACAGAGAAGGGTGGGAGTATCCTCAACTATGGAGCGTTACACTTAGATGGTGGCCTCGCTGGAACAGAAAGCTGAAGACAATTGGTGTCTATCGCCACGCTACCGGGTTAAAGGTCGTTCAGTGGTTGTGCGGTTGTTTATCAGGACACCATCTAAGCAGGACTGAATGGGGATACGGAGGGGGGTTTTTCGTTGACCGTCACTGCCGTTGGTGTGATCACGTTATTCGCGTACCCAAAGTGGAAGAGGACCCTCCTGATGTACTGAAGGATATTGTTAATGAGCTAGGCTGGAATAAATGAGCTTGGTATCGACGTTGCTAGCCGTTTTCCTCGATTGTCTGAGTAGCAGTGGATTATTATTATGAATGTTGAACAAGAAGGCGTAGAGGACAGAAATCCTTGGGATGACCCTGATTGGTGTCCAAGATGCCAAGGAGAAGGCAGGGTCACTACAGCCGATTATGAGAGCTACTCCGGAGAAGACTACAAGCCATGTCCTGAGTGCCACGGGTGGCTGCCTCCTGGATGACCCGAACAACAGCTGACAGAAAGAACTTTATGAGCACTGAAGAAGTTACTACTACGAACCAGCCGACTGAAACCAAAGTGCTAACGACTTGCGCGGTTGAAACCCTTTATACCGGCAACTCCGAACAAAGGGCAACTCTCGCAGTGGTCAAAGACTGGCCCTGGGATCACAGCCACCTAACGAAACGTTGGCGACATCATGACCATTGAACCACTTTACCAAGACTGGTCTAGCTTCCTGGAGTGGCTCAAAGAAAATCCACTTGATGAGTCGGATGAGATCGCCTTCGCTGAGTAGAAAGACCAATATGGATCTATGCATAATCTGCCAGAAGCCGGTGCCCGACTATGAACCAGAATACTGCTGCAATGGTGATATGTGCGGGTGCTACGGCGAACCTGTTGAACCGTGCGTTTGCGGCCAAGAGTGTGCCAAAGCTGTTTACAGCCACGCGGGCAAGTCTATGGATCACCGAAGGAAGGCCGCAGGGATTAAGCTATTCGTTTCCGATTAGCAACTGGGCCGTGAACCGCATGTAACAGGAGAGAAAGGAACTGAGAGTAATGAACATTAACCGAAGCGACCTACAGATGGTGTCCTGGCTGAATAAACAGATCAGGACAAAGATGGCCAAAATGGACAAGTTGCAGGACCAGATAATTGCGTTCAGGGAACTCCTTGAATTATTAGGCCGCAACGCACCCGCCCCAGCTGGAAAGGACGCGTCTTCGACGGAAGGCTAATGTCATGACCTTCGAAGACATCCCGCTAGAATACTTCGCCCCCAGATGGGGCAGCATGGACGCTCAGCCAAAGTGTGTCTTCGCGGTTGATGCCGCAAAGACCGTGGCTTGCAACCGGATCATACTCGAAGAAGCCTACTGAATGACCATGTGGCTGAACGGCTCAGTTGAGCCTGCTGGACGGTACTTGGATCAGCACACTTGGAAGTGGGACAAAGAAACGTCCCCAAGCCTACCGGCCGGGGACGCTATTTCCTGAATCGATACCGATGCTCAGAGGAGCAGCGAGGCCAGCCAGGTATTCCCAGCCGGTCATCTAGGCCATGTTAGAACCCTTTCAATTTTACTTGGTTGCTGTTTGTTAGAGACGCCCCCCGCACCGGGTCGAAGGTCAGAACCACCCAGAACAGAGCCGCAAAGCTCCACGGGGAGCAAAGCTAGGTTACTTTGGTCCAATCTCAGCAACAACACTAAAATCTTTCGGATACATTCCGCTCGTTATAAGCGACTTACAAACAATCGAAAATAAATGCTCATTTCCTATTGACGTATCCCATCCGTTGGGTTACTGTATTTACATGATGAGAAACACGAAAGAGACCACCTTGAGAACATTTAATGTGAACCCACTCAGGATTAGCCTATGAGAACGAACTACGTAATACCAGCGGGAACCGACGTTCATCAGTGCATGCTGGCTGAGCGGGAGAATCGGAACGGCAGATTTAGCAAGGGCTTTCGATTGGACTTCGGCGAGGAAGGAGTTTTCGAATGGAAGAGGGACTGCCATGCGTTTAGTAGTGGTTGCGCGGACTTGCAATACGCGGCTAAAAAGGCTCGGTATGAGTTGAAGGTGTTCCCTAACATGAACGGTCAAATAGCGGCCAAGTTAGTGGAGAAGTAACGTAACGGAAAGGAAAGGCAGCATGAAGGAACAAGACACATATGTGGTCTCCTACCACATGGAAAGATGGGGCTCTATAAAAGAAACAATTAAGGCGCACAGCCCGGAAGAGGCCGCCGAGAAAGTCTTCACCAAGATGAGAATTAGGAGGCCGAACGCAAAACTCAAACTCCATAATTCCAGTACCGTGGCGGAGAGGAGGAAGAGAAATAAGGCACTGGACAGGGAGTACGACAAGATAGAGCGAGCCGTGAATCGTGAAATCGAGGAAGCAAATCGAATGGGTGAATGATGAAATTACTAACCTGCCCCCATTGCGACCGTAAGTTCGCGGCAAGACACGTGGCCAGTCAACTTGGCAGCGTGACAAGCATCGCCAAGGCCATCGCTGCCCGCGCTAATGGGCGTAAGGGTGGCCGCCCCAGAAAGAAACCTATCCCCAGACTGGATGGATAACCTCGTGCATCGTACCCGTCCAGTCTGGTTCCTGGTAAGTCCCCATCACTCCTGCGGAGTTGTCACCACAACAGACACGCCGTAACCGCCCACATTCAATGCAACGCCTTTGCCGGCGGCGGTCTCCACGGTCTTGCAGCCCACCAGGGCGAAGCTCATCACAGCGAGAGCGGCTATCATCAATCTCAGTTTATTCATTTCGTTTCCTTTGTATCTGGTTTTGGCAGTTTTGAAAGGTCCAAATCACCGCTCATCTTCTTGCCTCCCAGGAAGCGCTTCAGCCCCAGTTCGTAAATCGCTATAGCTACAGCGGAAATGGCCATGCCGTAACCGATCTTTGCTACTGCTGGATAGGGGATGTCGGGATCTATGTCGGCAGTTTTGGCGATGAACGGGTAAACGGCTCCACCAATGGCAACCAAGATCCACGGGACCCAGTTGCTGTTGATGGGCGACTTGGTTTTCAACAGCCAGCCCAGACCCATAATAACAAAGGCCATCATCACTTCTGGGCTCATCTGCAAGATGGATTCTATGCCATCCTCGAGGATCTTCAGTATGCCTTCAGTTTCTTTCATGGTTCCTCCTCCTGCGGCAGGATCATGAGACGATCCAGCATAGCGGTGTTGCGCGACAGCGCGTCCTTGACCCTGTCCAGCGCCGTTATGGAACGGTTCTGCACCTCATGGCAGGCTTCAATCCTGGTCTTGGATATTGAGTCGAAGTGTTCCTGCTGCCGTTTGTAGCCGTCGTGATACATCCACGCCAGGGCAAGCAGGGCCACACCGACCGGGCACTGCCGGGCCAGTTCAGCGGGCCAGCTCCTTGGCTTCCCTGATATGGACGTATCTACCATATCGCTCCTTACTTGAGAGCGTCTCTTGCTGCTTGCCGCTTGGCATTGCTGGCCGCTTCGTAGTCAGCGATGAAATCCCGCTTTGTTCTCCTGGTCGCTTGGATCGCGTACTCGTCAGAGAGTTCGGCAAGCCGCTTGTTCTGAAGGGTCTGGCGAGTGTGCCGAGGCAGCGCGGACAGCGGCGGATTCGAGTTGGTGCGCCGCTTGTTTTGCTTATCGATCTCCACGTTCGCCAGAGTAACAGCGAAGTTCCAACCCGTGATTCGGTCAGGGGTGCTTTCGATGACAGCCACGATCTCGCCACCGGCCGCAGCCATGTTCACCAACACGCCAACCCCAATTGCTGCTCCGACACCTATCGCTGCCAATGCTGTCTTCTTCATAATTGCCTCGCGTCGAATACTCCCTCTACTGTTGTAATAGTGCTGCTTCCGCTAGCTTGGGAAATCTTAACTGTGATTACCTCACCCGAGGTGAGACCGAGAGTTGCTGAAAGACCTCCGCACTCAGTCTCTCCGTTCGCCACCGTTTGGCTGAACCGAAACCCCGTCGGGTTGGAATCAACGTATAGCTCTAACGTGTAAGTAGCCGCAGATCCCATACCCAGCACTGAATGACTCAACGTAATGTCATACGAGCCGTTGTGATCGGGGCTTATTGTCCCTTCTTCCAAATCCACTGTGAACCCATTCACGGGAGACGAAAAACTGAAATTCGTTAGCGTTGTAGGTGTCGTGCCAACTGAGAGAACCTCCATTGCGTTGCTGTAGCACAGCGTTGCGTGAAGAACGTCAGCAGACTGTAGGGTTCCGTCATAACTGAAGCGGCCATCAGTGTGACTCTGCCAGTTGTTTGAAGCAAATAGAACAGCGACCGAACAAGTCAGCGCGATGAGTATGGTTTTTAGCATCAGTTTACCTTCGTTGCCCGAACGTTGAAAACCCAGTTGATATTTTTGCCGACTGCGCCGGTTACATCCATTTGAAGCGCGTCATTAGCGTCACTTGCGCTCGCGTCAACGTCCCAGGTGGCATCATCTTCGAATGAAACCTTTTGAACTGCGCCTATCAATGCCGTAGTTCCAGCATTGTTGGCGATGGCTCCGGTTAGGGTGTAGCCCGCCCCTTCAGTATCTGAATCCGTCCGCTCTGCTGCAACAAGAATCGAAAAAGACATTGTTTCCCCGACTGCTATCGTAAGTCTGGCTGAAGATCCGTCCAGAAACGCTTCCACGTTAGCGGTAGCATCGGTTGTCTGAACCCTGGCAAGAAAATCCGAGCCCTGAGCATCCCCGTCAGCCGAGAACCTCCCACTAGAGCGCGCCTGCTCCCCGTAGTGATCAGCCACGGCAGCGAACCCTGAGGCGATAGAGAAGCTTGCAGAAGCCGTGTTGTTGGTGCCGACGAGAATCGCGGAATGAAGCCCACTGGCTATCTGCGTGGAGGCTGAGCGATACTGCTGCCAGTCTCGAGAATAATCACCCCTGGCAAGTCCTCCCGTAGCTGTGAAATCGGCGGCCGACCCTGTGTAGATCGTTCCTTTGCCGGCCGGTTGAAAGATCAAGTCGATGTTGTCCGCGCCGGTCCCTGCGGTTCGAGCTTGAAACAGAAGCGACTGATTACCAGCGATGGCCGTGGTCGGTATTAGTTGAAAGCCAGAATGGTTGCCTGCATCAGTGAATGTAAAGTAGACCCTGAATAGTTGCAGCGCGGTTCCGTTCCGCATTGCCAGCGTGTTGGCACCTCCGTCCCTCACCAGGATCGTGTCTCCGTCGAAATTCAGGTTGCCCTCAAGCCGCACGTCCGAAAGGTTTGTCACGCCGCCGGTAAAGATCGCGCTGCCCTTGATGCTAGTATTCGAAGCGACCAGAGTAGGCCCGGCCGCGCCGTTGGTGGCGACGTAAACGACTGGGGTCCCGTTCGTATCGAGAACTTGCAGGCTATTGGATATGCCCCCGGCGAGAGAATGCACGGTGAGGGACCACTCGGTTGGGCTCCCAGGCCAAGTGTGGAAGTTCGTAGCGTTCGCGTCTTCCGGGACTACAATTGTGGCATCAGGCCAAACGTTCTCGATATCCCATTTGCTGGCTGTCGCGTCGTAGACGAGCTTGATAGATGACCCTTGGGCCACAGGAACTTTCGCCCCTGTCGGAGTCGTTATCCTGTTCGCCGGCGTTGGATCAACCGTGTCTTGCTCGTAGCTCAGCTCGAATCCGGTCTCGTTCTGGTGGATAATCCTCTGGCCGTTGTAGCCAGAGGCGATTCCGGCAATGATCGCGTTGGCCGTCAGGGTGCCCGTGAACTGCGTGTACGGGTTGGTCGCGGTGATCGATAGGTTGACTCCATCACCGAGCGATGTGACTACCGCTGCGTGGTAAGCAAGGGCCATCTCGTTAGTGAAGACGGTGTGGCCGACGTGGACCTCATTGCTTGTCAGCTTCGGAAGGAGAACGCCAGCTACGTCAACAAGGTGCTCGGAATCTCCCATCGTAAAGTGATTATCCGCAGTGCCGCCAACTCCCTGGCCAAAAACTACGGCATTGGTGAACCCATTATCATTCCCGTTGGCACCAAGAACAACACTGCCCTGACCGCTGGTGGTGACTGATTCGCCTACGCCGACATTATCAATTCCTGTGCCTACAATGTTGGCCCCGATCAGCGTTGTGCGGTCAAATGCAGCGTCGGGGTTTGAACCTGCATAACCAACCACAACAGAATCATCGCCTAAAGAGGTGACATCTTTGCCCAGAACTGTCGATCTCACACCTTCCGCGCCGGACCCGGTGCCAAAGTTCTCAGAATCCGCGCCGGACCCGGGTGATGAGAAGGCGATACCAAAGTTCCTGCCATTCGTCAGAATCGGCGAGTGGATAATCACGTTAGTCAAATCCGTCCCGCCACCTCCGTCAATCAGCCCGAAGGTCCCCGAGATCGAAGGCGCGTTGGTGATGTCAGGAGCTTCGTAGAGGCCGTCGAAGATGGTTCCGTTATTGGTATTCCCCCCGATCCAGTTGTTGGTCAGGGTCGTGAATTCAATCACCGAGTTACTGAGGGTCTTATTGAACGACGTGTTCGTGTTGTTGAGACTCAGATAGTTCTGCATCACTGGCGCAGTCGAATCGAACAGGTTTGTAGGGTGCAGGTTCAAACCCACGATCATTTCTGAAGCTTGATCTACCTGTTGAGTAGCTGGCAGGGCTGACCACGGAAACGACACGTCATACTTGTTCGTCCCCGTAGTCACCACCGAGTTGGTAGTGCCCCACGTCCCTGTGATCTGAACCTCGAACGCGCTGATAGATGACAGCTCAACCGTGTTCGTGGTCGGTTGCCGGATGTTCAAGGTTGGCGGAAACGGCCGCGCCAGAGAAAGAGCATTGAAGATGTTGGTGGCCAGCTCTCCAGTGGAGACAAGGTTGGTCAGGATGAACGTGAAGCCTTCGGTCTTGTTGGTGAAAACCCGAGTGTCCGTTCCAACAACGACAGTATCCCCCGTGAAGGCGAAGTTGGTAACCGTGATCGTCAGCCGAGTGAATGTCGACTGAGCAGCCGCCTTGGGCGCGGGCCAAAGCCCGATAGTGAGAGCAGCAACTAGCGAGAAAACCACTGCTGTAAATACGATCTTTTGACTCTTCTTCATGGTAATTAGTTGATCTTCAGGTAGTTCATTACACCGTTATCGCCCATTGATTCCACGAAGACCGAGCCGTTTGGGGAAATGGCTGTGCGGAACCCGCCGGCAACTCCTTCATTGGGAACGTATCTGGCATCACCTTGAGCCAGCGAAAGGGCGCTTTCGGTCTCTGGTGGACTGGGCACCGTGGGATCAAAGGCTCGTTTGAATACCTGGATGTTCTGCTGGATGGCCGTCTCAAGAGACCCACCCTCGTCTACGTTGATTTCCCACTTCGCGGTAAGGAACTCTGTCGTTGCCGGGAGCAAGGCATCCAGAGCATCCCTTAGGTCTGTCGATGAAATGTCGAAATCTCCAATCAGGTGGGTGTTATCCGCTGACTTGGTGAAACCGACCTTCTGCCCGTAAACAGTATTTGCGCCGGTAGAAAGGGTATTCGAAACGATCATCTTTACGTCGCGATTAGCGATGCTTTCAACGATGTAGGGAGTGGGGGCCTGAAATGGAGTCGCCACACTCGGGGAGAGTAGGAAAATATGGAACGTCAACGTGTTACCGAAGGTCATTCGGCTGAACTCAAACGGAGCAGTCTGCCGCTGGCCCGTCACCAGTCGGTTTCTGTCGAGATCAACATTGAGAATGATGGGGGCCGACATATCGGAGGATTTCCATAACGCTCGTATTCTCAGTGGTCAATGCTCAACTCCATCGGCCAATAGGGCACTTGGAGCGCCACCAGTAGAGCTTTGCGACGGAGCAGCGGCACTTCCGGCAGCCACCCGCCCCGAGCCAGGCATCAGGGTCCCAGAGGGCCTTGCCGGTCTCGGGATCAGCGCACGCCGCGCAGATGCTCTTTCGGATGCTGACATTCTCCTCAGAGGCAATCATGCCGCCCAACCGGCTCTTGAACCTCTTCACCAGCCCGCGAAACACCTCGTCGTCCAGCTCCAGGTAACCGCCCTCGTCGTCCACCGTTCCCAGCGAGTAAAGCATCTGCTTGTAGCCGGGCGGCCGCTCCTGGGCTCGCTTCTCGATATGGTCGAGAGGGATCCTCACGGGGCTACGTTCCCCAACTCCCCGCTGTCGCAGCATGCCGGCGGGCTCCTGAAGAACACTTGATTACCAATCCTGAACTGGAACCTACCCAGCGTGGGGAATTGCACCGTGCTGGAAAGGACATCCATGCCGAAGAAGAACTCATCTCGGAAAACAACCGGAGTCGGGCTGGTTAGCAACCTGTTCGATTCCCTGACTATCGGCTCGCAAGTGGCTGACAGCTCGTCGAATGGATGCGTGTAGCCCACGAGACAAACCGGAGGCACTGATTCCTGGCTCTCTTTTGAAGCAGCCAGTGTGACCGTAGAAGGTCTGGGACGCCCGAATTTCACGGTGAGCGGTTGTTGGTTTCCCTCGATCCTCTCTGAAAACGATTTCCTGGTTCCAAATGCGTCACCCGCAGGAACTTCTCCCCCTCCTGACAGGACAACCACACCCACCCTTTTATCAAACTCTAAAGCCCTAAATTCAGCAACGAAAGCAAGCTGGTTGTCGGTCGGCAAAGGCAGTGGGTCGAACACTTCCACGCTCGTTATCCTGGTGAACGTCCCGGGAATACCGACGTAGAAAACGGTGGTAGATGTTTCGCTGAAGAATGTTGGAGTGTCCACGACAGTGACATCCCCCCTGACGGTCTGGCTTGCCGCGTCGAATGCAGCGAACCCTGGACTGTCTACGATCTGTCTCGTGAACTCAGGCTCAACACCTCCTTGGTTTACGATTGTGTAGGTGTCGTTCCTGATCTCATCCCCGTGCTGGGTTATGTAAGTGATCCTACCGAATTGCTGAAGGCTGAAGCTGTCTCCCCTTAAAAACCGCACGCTATCCATCACCAAGTAACCATGCTGGAATTTATTGAGAGTCAGGATCTGCAACGCGGGCCTGTCGTCCACCGGGCACGCGCCCAATACCAGCCCGATGCCGTCTGGCCGCACGCATTCGTTTACCTGAGCCATGGTCAGTCAGGGTTAGCCAAGACAGCTTCACCCGCGCTGAACACCGATATGAAGAGCGCCTCATCCTGGCACAGCTTGAACGGTTGCAGCCTGGACAGCCATCTGCGGCCGCACGAGTTCACGTCGATCCATTCCACGGCAACGTTCGGTTCAACAGGATCGGTGATAATCACCTCAGCATTCTCTGGCACCTTGGACACGTAGATGGTTGAGAACCTAGTCGGCACGTCCATCGCGGTGTCAGCTGCCAAGTTCACCGCGTAGAACGGCGAGACTACCTGCTCGACGAAGACGGTTTTAGGTCCTCCATCGATGTCCGTGGTCAAAAACTCCACCTTGCGGAACTGCGAGTTCTCATCATTCGGAGCATCGGCAACCTTCACTTTGCCTCCCAGATAGTCGTTGTCCGGAGACTCGTAACTCGTTCGGCGTAGCTCGAAAGGCTTGGCCACGTTGAACACGTTCTCTTCGGGCTGTCCCCTGAGATAGCAGATGAGATAGTCGTCCTTCACTTCCTTCACGACGGCTTGGTGTATTGCGGATTCGCTGAGGGCATCAAGAATGTCCTCTATGAACTCGACCGAATACCCAGCGTCATCGAATCGATACCTCAGCAAGTCCCCGGAGAACGTCTCCTGGGGGGTCCGTTCTGCTACGCAGCGCCGTAGCTGGTTCAGCCATATCTCGGCGTTGCCGCTGCCGAGTAGCTCTTTGGGTAATTCAGTCGCGGTAGGCATCTTAGATCCTGTTCAGATAGGTCAAGGGATTCCATTCGACCGCCCATTCCCAGCCTACGGTAACCTGGATCTTTTCAGCGGTGACGTTCCTGATTGAAGCGGGGCGTTCAAGCCATTGCCCTTCCGGGAGAGTATCAATGATCGAAAACGGTATCGGAACAGGGAGTACCAAAGCAAGCGCCATTGCCCGGAACAAGTCCGTCGTGGTGAAGACCCTCGGCTCAATACCCTGCGTTCCGACTGGTAACTCCCATGTGCTGGCGGTGAAGGCGTCGGTGATCTGATTCAGCAGGACGATGGGGGCGTATGATTTGAACGTCTTCACGCCAACCCTGAGGCTGTCTCTCAGTGCTCTAGCTGTGCCGAGGAACTCCGCTGGTATCTTGAGGAAGTCCTCGCTTTCCTTGTACTGCCCCGTGGTTTCGTCTACCACCTTCGGCTCTCGCTTTGTCGCTGCTCTTACCTCCTCCGTTACGATGTCGATTGCCCCCGGAAACGCGGCCTCCATGGTTAGAGCCTGTGAGGACTCCTTGATGGATAGCTGGATCGTATTGAAACTCATCTCCCAAGTGTTGGTCGCGCGCTCCTGTTCCGACGTTGGATCTTCCGGATTGAATGAGTTGTAAACTGCCTCGAGCGTGTCGAACACGCCATCTGACCTCTCGATGTAGTTGATCCGGACTGCCCCCTGTTGCAGTGACGGGATTTGGCCGCTGACTTCCGTGCCCCTCAAGGTGACCGTAGTTTCCCATCCGTTCTTGCGAGTCCATGTCCTCTTTATGGGCTGGTCTTCAGTCTCCGGAGATCCTTTGATTTGAATTGGCATTACTCGAAAATGTCCTTCTTGGGTTTGGCCAGACTCGCCTTCTGGAGAATGAGCGATTCCTTTGCGGTTTTATCCGCGTTGGCCGTAGCTTCAGCTATGCGCTCCAAGTGCCTATCCCGAGAAGCATTGACGGTGAGTAGCTGCGCTTGACTTGCGCCGAAGAACGCGCCTTGAGAAACGCCCTGCGATGCTGCGCGCACTTCCTTAAAGGTTTCAGTCTTTTTCTCTGCCTTCACTCGGAATAGCTCTGGATCGACCAACTTCTTAACCCTCTCGGTAGCTTCCTTGACTGCCGCTTCCACAGGGTCTTCTATTCCCTCAAGTTGGTTCGCGACTATCTTATCTACGATCCCGCCTTTTGGCGTTTCTAATGAGCCCGCGAAATCTGACACGTCTTCACCTAGTTTAACAAACTCCTCCTTAACGCCCCTGGTACCGCCAGAGATAGAATCGCGCAGTTCATCGAACACCTCCTGAAATCGATCAATAGTTTTTTGGAACCTACTTATGCCGGGACCAAGCTCTTTTAGCCGTTCATTGTTCGCGGCGATTGTATCCTCGATCACCTTGCGTCCTTCGTCCGTGAGGTTTTCTACGTTGCTTGGACCCAGGCGCAAAAGGAGCTGGGCGTTTTCCGCCGCGATAGCCTCGCGCTGATTCTTGCCTCCGGCTAACAGCTCGGCCCCTGGTTCGACCAGCTTTCCAGCAAGCCCGAAGACATTCTTAACGGCTGACGGCACGGCCTCCTGAACAATCTTGTTGAACCCGTCAGCAGCCCTGGCAGCTATCCTGAACCCATTGCCCAGCGCCGTTACGATATCGATCAGAAACAACAATGTCTCAGCGAAAGGACCTCTCAGCTGCGCCTTCACCTCTGCCAACTTTGAAGCAGCATCGTCAAGTTGTTCCAGGGTGAGTTTGTCCAGGCCAGCGTCAAGATCCTCCACCGCTTGAAGCGCCTCCTCAAGTCCTGTTTTGAAAAGTGCCAACGTAGCCGGCCCCGCCTCTTCACCCAGCAACCTGCCAGCCAGGAACAGTTCAGCCGGACCAAAGTCGATGGTCCGGAACGCTTCTCCAACCGCTCGCCAAACTCCTTCCAGATCTTGCTTTTTCAGATCCTCAATCGAGATTCCCAGCTCTTCGAAGAAAGCCGTGGTTGCAACATCCCCGCTTAAGGCTCTAACCCTGGCTTCGCCGACCTTTCGAAGAGACCGGACCAAAATGTCCAGGCTAGTGCCAGACTTAAGAGCCGCCGTATCGAGCTTCTGAAGCAGGTCGGTGGAAAGCCCCGTTCGAAGCGATAGAGCCGATATCTTGGCCCCGAAGTTGACAACATCCCGCAAACCCTGAGTCAGCTTGGAGAACGCGAACAAACCAGCGAAAGAGGCGGCGATGCGCTTGCCTACCCCGGCAGCCACCGTCTCCCCCTGCTTCAGCGCGCGCAGAAAGCCGGTGTTATCACCGCCGATCCTTACACCTAGACCTAGAATGTTCGCCATCAGTTAGCTCCGTTCGCCGCGCCGTTCTTTCCCTCTGGCTTGTATCCCGGCATCTTCAGTTTGCCCGACCGGAACCTTTCGAGGATATCCTCCGTCTGAGCCGCCGCCGCTTCCTGGTTCTCCTTCGAGGTAACCCCAACCTGACCCCGCTTCTCGGCAATGCCCGCGTAGAGCCACCAGCTCAAGGCCAGATGCTGGTTCATGATCTGCGAAAGCGACTGCTTCGCATGCTCCATCAGATTTACAACCAGCATGCAATGCCCCGGTGTGTTTATCTCAGCACCTCCGCCCTCACCTCTGGCGTAGAAAACTGGAGCCTTCAAGCCCTCGGAAATGTGCTGCAACAAGATCTGGGCCGATGGTTTCCAATCCAGCGTTCTCAAGCCGAACCAGGAGTGCCGCCTTTGAGGCCACAGCTGCTCCCTGCGCGCTCTGGACGTATTCATGGTTGCCAGTGAGTATTCGAAGCTGTGACGGCACACAAACAAAGCTTCGAGGAAGTCGGTGTATTGGAAACCCTCTTTTGACCCACCGAACAACGGAGAGTCGCAGCGCTGAAGCAATAGGGAGTGGCCTAGAGAGAAAGGAAGCAGCTCGTACCCGTAGACGAAGGTCTTGTTCGGGACGATGGCTTTAAGGAAAAGCTGTTCAAGCTCAGACATCTCATGAGGCCGCGTCGAGGTAAAGGCCGCTCGTGTCGTGTTCCACTCTGTGGATCGAGAAAACCAAAGCGCGAGCGCTGCTGAGATCTCCTCTCCAGTCGACCTTATCTACGATGTAAGGCTTTGGAACCAAGGCCGTGCCGCCTATGAAGGTGCCGACGGCGTTTACTTCCTCGACCACCTCGATTCTCTGACCCGGCTTTGGCAACCGATAGCCCGTTTCCAGGTCAGCGGCGTCAGTGCCTGTTGGCACAGCCTCAAAGGTGCCCTGGTAGTTGTCGTGGTTGTAACCCTCCGCGATGACATCGCCAGTCGAGTTCTTCACCATGGACTGATCAGCACCACGGGTCCCTTGGGTGGACTGCATGTTCAGGACACCGGTCAGACCCACGAGGGCGTTTTGGCCAGCGGGAACGGCGTTACCAGCCTTGAAACTGGTGTCCTCCATAAACCAGACCGCTGTCGCGCCTTTGAGTGTTGATGCCATGTTCTCTTACGATTACGCGGCGTCGGCTGAGATGTCGCTGTGCTCGTACCTGTGAACCTTGATTGTAATCGTTCTCGGCGAAGACAGGTCCCCCCGCCAGTCAACCGAATCAGCAATCCACGGAGCCGCTCCGATAAACGAGTTGCCAGATATCGCCTCGGTGATGGCGATTGCGCTGCCCGGCTTTGGTAAGATGTAAGTCGTTGCCAGGGAAGCCGCGCTGACTGCGGTAGGGACCCATTCGAAAGTACCCTCGTAACGGTCGTTATTGTAACCTTCCGCTACGACATCACCGGTGGCGTTCTTGAGCAGCGCCTGATCGGCCGTCCGGCTTCCTTGGGTGGATTGCAGCTGGAAAGTCCCCGTTGCCCCTGCGAGGCCGCCAGAAGCCACCATTGCGGTGTCCTCCATAAACCAGACCGCTGTCGCGCCTTTAAGTGTTGATGCCATAGCGGATTATCTCGTAAGCCGTGTTTTTTCAGTCGTCAAGCAAATGACCCGGTGAAAATGCCCTTGAACATGAGCTTGCTCACGAAGATCTTGTCTTCGTTCTCGTGCTCGCGGGTGATATCTCCGAAGATCCGGTCGCAGCGGCCGCCCTCGTTGGCGAAGATCGTCGTTGCGTTGATCATCCCGGACATGGAGGTTGCATCGCTTCCAAAGGTCGTGTCATTGATCGGATCCACCAGGAACTTTCCGAGTACATCCTGCCATCTCTTCTCATGCTCTCCCAGAGCATCAAAGGCTGGTTCAAGGTCGGAATATTGGTTGCTTCGCACTTCGATGGTGCATTGGAATATCTCGATCCCGGTGAACTGTGGCGGATCAGGGGATTCCGTCTCTTGCACGTAGGCCACGATATAAGGCACTGCAAGAGCCCTGTCATCCTGCCCGCTGCTTAACTGAGGAGCCACCGTAGATGTGAACGTGATCTCCCGCAAAAGCTCCTCCAAGGCTCTCTCGACTACTCCTTCAAAGATCTGGGTTACCGCCATGTTAACGCCTCGGTGCTCGGATGTTCTTGCCGTTCCAATGCCTACGAGCCACGCGCTTGAGGTCTCCGGACATGATTCCACGCATGTTCTGAGTGGCTTGCCTGAAAGCGATCTGAAGTGGCCTTAGGGCTACCTTCGGGGCAATGAATACGTTGTTGAACGCCATTGCAATAGGCCGAATCGTTTGGCTGGCCGGCTTCCCAAACCCTTTGTCCTTGCCTCGCTGATCCCTGCCACCTCCAGGAATGCGGCCCGGCTTCTTAGTGGATGACTTTTTACTAGCATTGAACTTCCGTAGCGCAGGTATCCAGCCCGACCTGACGAACCCGATTGATCTTTTGCTGGCCTCTCTACGACCACGAATCTCAGCCTTCATCGCGTCCCCGCTTATTCCCTTCCTGCCTTTCTGCCGACGACGAAAGTTGACTATGGCAGAGCCACGCTCCCTGAAATCGGCTGTGATCGTGGATTTAGCCACCTTGACAGTGAGCTTGAACGCCTTGATAACCACGTCGAGCACGCGCGCGTTGTAGGTTTGGAAGATCTGCTTTGATGACCTGTTGGCGTACTCGTTGACCACCTTCCCGAAAGCTCGAGCGTCAATTTCGATAACCGGTTTCATTTCACGCCCGAAACAGGTTCAAGCTCCAAGAACGTAACTGCGTTTTCTGGAACGCTTTTAACCTTAGCGACATCCATCGTCAGGGTTCTGTAAACGACCTTGCTTCCTTGAGTGACGGTAACCAAGCTGGTTTTGAAACCGATGATGACTGATGGCTCCTCAACCTTGCCCCCAAATGGCGAGTCCGATCCGATGTCTAGCATTCCGCCTATGGTTGCGAAGGATAGGCCGCCCGGCGGGAACGTGAAGGTCTCAGCATCGTAGCAGGTCAGCTGACCGTCAAAAACTTCTTCATAGATCGTCTTGATGCTCATTACTCAAAAGAAAGGCGGCTGACACCACAAAGCCAGCCGCCCTCGCAACGTATTTGCAACCCAACCCAAATTACGCGACTCTGGTATCGATCAAAACTCCCGCGTTGACATCAAGGACCTTTTCTGCGGTGTTCTGGCGGACTCGAACGATCTCACTGCGCCTCTTTTCCTCGCGGTAAGACTCAGTGACGAACAACCCGCCCTCTTGGTTCCAGACAAAAGTTCTCGCCGCCCCACCGCCCAGCGGTTGCCCCGTCCCGATCCTCCCGACCCAAGCGAAATCAACCGGCCAGGCCGGCGTCAATACAGGAGTCAAGCCCTCGTCAGCGCTGTCGAAGCTGGCGCGACCAATGAGAACCTGCCTGATGCCATGGCCCGCGAACGCTTCGGCGACCATCTGCGCGGTGATGTCCAGGCGAGAATCGGTCGGACGATTGCCGCGAATGAAGTTCTGCATCTCGGTGTTCGTAGACATCTGCGTGAAGACATCCTGGCCGACGATGACAGTGTTCGGGATCTCTCCGACAGTGTTCAGGCTATTAAAAGCCGTCATGAAATCCAGAGGGATATCCGTTGCTTTTACGTCCCAGTTGGCTGAAGCGTCCTGATCAGTCCCCCAGATGCCCTCCGTGAAGAACAGCGCACCAACCCGCACTTCGTGGCCGATCATCACGTTGTACTTCACCTGTCGGGCAGCCACCATCTCGGCGTCGAAGAACCGCATGACGTCGGATTTCTCGGAATCGTCAACCGCTTCCTCAAGGCCGCGATCCACGCAGGAGAAATTGTCGTTCTCGTACTGACGCTTGATCTCAGGGTAAGTCCCCGTTGGTCTGCGGATGTTGGCGGCGTTTTTTAGGAGAAGCCCAGCCTGCTTCTTGAAGACGGGGTATTGACCATCCTTCGTGTTCACTCCCCATTCGGGCGCGGCCATGTTCCCGATCAACATGGACTCTCTCTCGTCTGCCTCCTCGATCATTCCGTTGAGATCGCCTCGTAATACCGCCCCTGCGCTTGAAGATGCCATAATGTTTTATTCGATGATTGTCTCCGCGAGTCTCAAGTTAGACGATGAAATCCTGGTCAGTTCTGCCAACCTCGATCAGGCTTCCGGAAGCAGACGCAGCCTCAAATGCGATCAAGCTGGAATTAGCGGCAGTGTCGTCAACCGCACCCGCGGCGGTCAGTTGCAGTCTCGCACCGGCCGCGACAGCGCCAGAAGTGACCACCTTCCATGAGCGACCACCCCAGAGCGCTACGTTTCCTCTTCCCGATGCGACGACATCTTCAGTCAGGACACCAACGCTTGCCTCCGCAGCCCCGGCAACTAACATCAGGCCGGCGGCATCGATCTTGACCCGCTGACCTTCACTGAGTGCGGCCGCAGTGGCCGTAAATGCTCTTTCGCCTTGATTAACAGTTGCCATATCGTTTTTTGTTGAGGTTCAGTGTCGTCGTTCAGGCCACTTCTTCGGTCAGAATCTCCAGATTTGCCGAGGCGTTCTCATCCAGGCCACCTCTCCACGCGGCGTAGAGCTTAGGATGCTTGTGAACTACGGTTGTGATTGCCTCCGATCTGGAAGTGCCTTTGGCCATCAGGTTTGAGACAACCGTATCGAAAGTAACCGGTTGAGCGGGCTTGTCCGGGTTGGATGCCGGGTTCGTCGGGTCAGCCTGCGGGGTCTCGGTGAAGGAAGTCGTACCAGCTTTGGAAATGGCAGAACTCACGGCCTTGGCGGCGGATTCGGTAGCCGAGGCGCTGATTTGTGCAACCTGATCGGCTGAAAGAACGGCGGTCGGTACAGGCTTGCTCTCCAGTGCTCCCAGCCGATCCTCCATGGCGGCCATCAATTGAACAGCCCCGGCTTCATCCGCTTTAAGCGAGGTGATTTCTTTGTCCCTCGCTTCCGCAGTGGCCGACAGCTCAGCGAGCTTTTCCGCTGCGTTGGTTGACGTGAGGCCGAGCTTTGCGGCGACTTCTTCAGAAAGTTTGATCGTTATTGCCATAACAATAGGAGGTCTTCCCGCTCAAAATGTCAGTGGTCAAGAGGAAATTTGCTGAGCTTTGAAGATCGATTTTGCTTCTTTGGCGGCGTTTACCGCGTGCTCTCGTGATGGTTCCCTCCCTGAATCTATGGAATATCCTGAGAAATCCCTAAGATTCCAAGCCCATCCGCCGGACAGCAGCCTGCGAACGGCCATCTTGGTTTGCTTAAACTGCTCCACCCACCAGTTCCCTTTTCAGATCCTCCAGAGTCAAGATTTCATCGACAAGGTTCTGTTCCAAAGCATCGTCAGCAACAAAGATCCTTCCGTCTGTTGCCTCTTCAGAAAGCGCTCCTCGAGCACTTGTTACGGCATCCGTAAATTGGGTGAAGAACTTCTCGGCCACGGTTTGCAAGGTGTCGATCTGGCTCTGCGTAACTGGGCCTGAACCTATTTGCTTGTTGGCTCCAGTTCTTATCACTGTCTCGTCAAAGCCGGTATTCTTGCTGATCCTGCTGGTGTCGAGGATCTTCATCACGACCCCAATCGATCCCACCAGCGCGGAAGGGGATGCGATTACTCGGTCGGCCTGAGATCCGATGAAGAGAGCGGCCGAGAGCATTTGCCCCTCGGTGAAGGCAACAATCTGTTTGTCAGTTTCCGTTACGGCTTTGGCTATTACGCCCGCAAACTCAGGAATACCCTGAACCTCTCCGCCCGGTGAGTCGATGTCCAGCAGGACCACCCTCACGGACTGATCGAGCATCGCCTTTGAGAAGTCTGATCTGATTTCGATTACGGACCTGGCTCCACTCATCTTGGCCATCATCGGAGCGTTCCGAAACATCGGCCCCCTTATCGGGATGGTTGCGAGCCCATCCTGAATTGTCATCTCGTCGGATCTTTCTTCGACTTGGAACGTGGAGAGATCGACCGCCCCCGTTTGATGGGCCTCGACGATTCCTATTATCCTGTCCATCCAGTTCTCGGATATCATCCAAGGCGTGTTGAAAAGCAGGGAGGAAATTCGGCTAAGTTCTCTCTGTGGGTGCTCGTTCATCGTCTTACCAGTCGGTTTTTCTCGTCCCTGATCTCCTCGTCGTCATCTTCGTCGACTGACCCTTCTGGGCCATCCGGGGTTGACGCAGGGCTGTCATCGAGGATGTCGGTGATAACCTCCACGGGCACGCCTTCGCTTTCGGCTATCTCCAGAGCTTCCTTGTAGTCCTTGGCCTTTTGCTTCATCGCTCTGCGAGAATTGCCGCCGCGCGCGGATACGATCAGCCTGGACGAGGTCCACCCTCGCTTGTGTTCCTTGAGGTCCTTTTCGGATTCTCTGCCTACATCGATTGAAGGATGCGCCGGTCGAGCTACGGTGAATTTCATCCAAAACGGATTAAACGGAAGCAAACCATTCTCCATGGCATCAGTGATGACCCAGGAGACGGTTGGATTTATCAGCTGCGCTTCCGTCTCGTCGGACCACTCGTCAAAGGTGCGCTCAGCCTGTTTTGCCTCCATCCTCACGGCAGGCCCGTTGAGTCCGAGCATCGTCCAAACAAAGGAGAACGGAATATCAAAGGAAACGGCAATGTCGGCTATAAGAAACTGAATGAAGCCCTGCCAGGCCGCTGATGGCCGGCCGCTCATCGGTGAGGTGACAGTCTCGCCGGGAAACATGTACCGAATAACCCCGTCGTCTATTTCCTCGGTGTGCCTGGTAACACCAGATCCATCTGGCTTTGTGTCTCGAGCAAGTAACGTGCTGGGGTTCGCAGCTCCGGTTAGCTTCTGAACGTAGAGAGCGATTTTGGAAGCGACCTTAACTCCCTTCTTTTCCGCTCTCACAATCTCAAGCATGTCCCGCATATGGTTGAGAGTTCCTGCCGTGAAGTGCGTAGGCTCTCTCACCGAGTCGAATCGTTGTCGGACGCCGGAGTAATGAATGAAATCCTTGGCAGCCCACTCCGTCGGGTTCTGGAATTGACCATGTCTGGTACGCTCCCAGACTCGATAGCTCGTCGCCATCCCGAAACCATTTGACCGGACGCCGCCAACCCAGCCGTCAAAGAAGTCGGCACCGCTTCGATGCGAGGCGGTCCTGATCCTGTCCCCTTCGAAAGCAATTAGCTGAGGAATGCCCGAGCGCTTCGTCTTGCCAAATCCTAGATCCCCGTCCCTGAGCGCGGATCTCACCGCGAGTTTCATCATTGATGGGAAGGTCATCCGGCCGCGCGCGTCTATTCGCTGCATGTGATCCCGCCAGAAGTCGCCCGTCATATCATCCCAGCTGTCATCGCCAGTCTCCCAGTCGCATTCGCAGGTACCGATCGTGTAGTTTGAGAACTGCGACATGATCCGCCTCGAGATACCGAAGACCTGCGTGAGGGACCTCGCCTCGGACAGCATCTCTTCTCGAGTGCCGAAGTCTAGGGACGCGTCGGAGGACTTCAGCTCAACTGGCGCTCTGTTACGATCAGTCGTCGTCAGCCAATCCCACTGGGCGTTTCCAGCCATGAAGCCGTATAGGCGGTTCGCGAGATGGGTTTTAGCTGCTTGAACTAACGTCATATGGAGTTCTGAGAACAGTCAGCGATGCTCTCCGTAGGAAGGTTGCCGGCCTGGTTCTTTTGCGCCCAGCGAAGCGCGTCTCGCTGGGAAGTCAGTAGTTCGAAATCGGCTCCGGTTCGATTCTGGCCTAGACCAGTCCCGAATTGAGCGCCTGCGGTGGTCTGACGGGTAATCTCAGCAAGAACTTCGGTAAGTTGAGTTGCGATATCACCCGCGTCCATCCATTGATACTGATTTTGCGGTACACTTGCCACGGACTAGGCGTTACCACTGGAAATCTGAGTCGTCAATCCTGGGGTTCCACTGCGTCGAGGTCTCCGACAAGCCCCGCGACGGCCATTCCTGATATGTCAGCTACAACAAGTTGCATCAATTCGCAGTCCAAAAAGTCGTTCACGCCTCGCTTCACCCAGACAAAGGACACGGCGTTGCGCGGGTTCAGCCTCTGGACACGCTCCTCGGCGAGCAGCTCCTCGCAATAGTCGTTCGTTACGTCATCGGGGATCTGCCAGACCGGTCCGCGGCCCAACACGATGTGGAGCAGCAGTCGGTCCTTGTAGGCGTCGGACGAGAACACGATCAATGCCAGGTCGCACCTCGTGCCGAGAACCTTTCCGATTGAAGGATCCACCAGAGTCACCTTGTATGGCCTGCGAATTGGAACCCTGTTCTCGTACGTGACGAAGTCCTTGGCATCGTCTCCTTTCATCGGCCGCCAGCCCCACTTCACGCAGGCGGCGTACACCTTTGAGGCAGCATGGCCGGAATCGACGAAGACATTGTCGTCACTGATACCATACTGCTCCTGAATCGCCCTGAGGGCGTCGAAGTCGAGACATCTTCCGTATTGCACGCACCTTGAATCTCCGTTCTCTTTCCATTGACGGATCAGCCACTTCAGGAAACCGCCTTCTGCTCCCTGGACATCAGCGATAAGGGCGGTCGATATATCAGAGCCGACCGGCCATCGCTGTCCCCGGAAATAGGAGTCGTTGAAGTTCTTGCCGCACTGCCTTCGAAGCTCGTTCTCTCTCGGCTTCTCTCCGCGCTCCTCCCATGGGCAACCGTCAGATTCCCTCACCCAAGCCTTGAGAGGCTCAACCTGTCCTCGTTCCCATGCCTTTAGGGCCTTCAGGAACTCCTTGCCCACCTCAGCCCACGGAATCCAAGGAATGTAGAGAGCATTCCACCAGAAGGATACTGTTCTTGGCTCCGGGTTTTCGTTGGTATCTACCGGAAAGAGGGACTCAAGGATCCTTCCACGGTCGGTTTCACGGTGAGGATGCTCGCATTCCTCGCATTCGAAGCGCACCGTCTTCTCCCATTCCTTCCAGTTCCACTTACCTCCCGGCCGGGTCTTCTCGTTTTCATCCCAGCGAAGGCCGCCTTTCTTTCTCTCGTTCGGGAATACTGGATTCGCAACCCTTCCGAACCTCAGTGGTTGAGGATGTCCGCACTTGAGGCAGTTGAAATAGAAATGGGTTTGCGTCCCTTCGCCATAAGCAATATCCATCTCATCATGCGCGTCGCCAGCGGTTGATATCCAGATCTGACAAGAGTTCCACCAAGCTACGATCCTCTTCAAGACCAGTTCTAGGGCTCCCTTCGTATAGTTTCTCACTTCGTCAAGGATCAGGTACCGCACCGGGGTCGATTGAAGCTTTGACTTTGAGTTGGACCCCCTGAACATCAGGTTCATTGTCGCAAACTGGACAAGCACCTTATTCTTGCTGCCCCTCCCCGTGGGCATTACGTCTTCAAGTTCTGGGATCGATTCAAGCATCGGAAGCAGTCGGGTTTGAGCGAATTCCTTGGCGTCGTCATGGGCCGCCATCAACCAGAAGCATGGGCCGGGATCGTTCTTCACCAGCCAGGCTAAGAAGACCATGATGGTCTGCGTCTTGGCGGATTGCGCGGAGCACAGGATGACCACCTTGCGAAGGATGTTGTTCTGGCAAGCGGTTAGAACGTAGCGCACCATTGGCGTCAGGTTCGTCCTATAGCGCCCCGGCATCGGCGAGGTATGGTCAAGGGTAACGTGTTCCTCACCCCACTTCCAGGCCAGCATGGGCTTAGCGCAACGCCACGCTCGCTTGCAGGCCTCGAGTGTCTTACGAAATCCGTTCGTCACTTGGGAGTGTGATCACCGTTTTGCCAATCGCGCAACATGAAAGGAAGCTCCCCGTGGGATCTGGGGAGCTTTATGACCGAGTCAACAACGAGCCTCCTTGCCGCGCTCAAGGCGTGCGCGGTGATTAAGCTGGAGCCAAACGCGCTCTTGCTTGTGCGTTAGCTCCAGCTGGGCCGTCGTGCTTTGGTCCTGATCAGGGAGCAGGAGAGCCCGTAAAGACACCGGGACGGGTGATCGCCTCGAAAAAGTGAGTCACCCGTCCCGACAGACAGCCACCAACCCAACTCGGGGTTTGTGCGTCCCTCGACTGGCCTCGATTCAATCGGATCCTGCGGGCGGTGTCAAGACTTACGCCGCAATCTCCTCTTTACAATTCGGACAAGCAAAGCCCGTAAACTCTCCGTTAGTGAATTCGTTCATCGCGTCCCTGATCGCTTCGTCTACCATGTCCTTGCAGTCGCTCTGACTCGCGGTCATGGAGAGTTTCAATGCGAGGGCGTTGCCAACATTTCCCAGCTTAGCTTTCACTTCGAGGATAGAGTGAGCGTAGGCCCTAAGCATGTCATCAGCGTTCAGCACCTTGTTCGTAGCTACCCTGACCCTGTGCTCCATGTAGTTGGCTCGCGCAGTCGACAACCTGGCGTCTGATTTCGACTTTTCCTCTGTGCTCGCTGCCTTAAAATTCTCCCTGATGTCAGGATGCTTCTCCAGGAAGTCGAACCATTCCCAAAGGTTCTCCTGGTGGTTGGACCTGTTTCTAGGAGCGTCGTCGTATATCCGTCTCCAGGTAGAGAAGGCGTTCCTGTTCGGGACATCCAGAAGCTGGGCGGCCTCCACCTTGTTTTTACCCCACTGCGGGAGAGAGCCATACTTGGGATCGTCAGTTGCAGGCCTGTCGTTTGCTTTGTCGCGGAATTGGTCAACCGTCTTCTGCTGAGCAATGGTAAGAGGCTTGCCGCTTGCCGCTCGCTTGAGGATATTCTGGATGTTCTTTTTCTCGAGGTTCTTAGCGGACTCCAGCAGCTTAGTTGTTACTTCATCGGGCTTCATGGGGTTTCTTTTCCTTGCTCAAAGGGGCTCGGTTTATTTTGTTCGTTGTCAACCGCACGAATAGACGCGCCCAAGCATCCTTGTCCCCGTTGTCCTTCAAGTAACGTTCAACGTTCTCAATCGCTTCATGGTAGCCTTCAACGAACTCGTTTTTATTTTTCATGAGCATTGTTCCATGTGGAACATTCCTAGAATTCGTATTTGCACTTAGGGCACTTATGAGTTGCCTTGCTTTCCGACTGTTCCGGCTCTCCCTCCTGGTGCTCCTGCGTCATCAGGAACTCCATGTCTCTTTGAGTAAACCCAGTCATCTCCATGTCGATATCGCCAGTGTCCAGCTCGATCAGCAGATCCTTCAGCGCGTCGTTGTCGATCTCAGCCAGCTCGGTAAGCCGGTTGTCGGCGACCAGGTCGGCCCATTCCGTAGCCTCATCAGCGTAGTCCTGCAAGTCGACAGGGACTTCCGTTAAACCAGCCAGCTTTGCGGCTTCCAGCCTTCCGTGGCCCTTCACGATAAGTCCGGAAAGCTTGGACACCACCACGGGAGAACGCCAGCCTTGAGCGCAGATGATCTTTGCCAACAGGCGAATCTGTTCGGGCGGGTGCCTGTTCGGGTTGCGCGGGTTCGGTTTGAGCTTTGCTATGGGCCAAACCTCGGTACGCGAGCAGTAGATGCTTGGCTTCGGTATTGCTTCAGTTTTCATAGTTCAATGCAATCTGTAGACCACTCTCACCTGCCGGCCTGGTTGTCCCGTAACTTCGCAGCGCTCTATCGGACCTATCTGAATGATCAACCCAGGAACCGTGCGCCCATTCTCTAGCCCTACCTTCATAGGCATTGAACTGTCTGGCTTCTCGATCCCATAGTTGAAGAACAGCGTTTCACTCAGCTGGGCTTTCGCTGGCTTGATGGTTCGTATTTTTCGCATCTGCAACAAACCTCTTCACCGTGATTACAGCAGTCATCGCTTCATTAAGCGCATTGCCTAGTTCGCTTACCTGCTCGGACTCGGCGTCCATTGTCGTGTCTAGGAGCAGATGTCCCCTCAGGTTTACCCAAGCTCTTTCCATCTTAACAACGGCCGCTTGCAGGATCTCGTTTTCGCATAGCTTGGTCGATCTCCGGCACGAGTCGCACGTTCTGTCACTTCGAACTTCAGCCGTATGCTGTTCCACAGAACACACTCGGCACCACCATGTTTTTGAGCAGGCTTCGATCATGGCTTAGATAGTTCCGGTGGCTGCCGGGGGATCCTCAAGTCAGTGCTTTGAACGTTTTCGATAATCAGATCCGCTACCTCAACGGCTGCCTTCGCTACCATTCTCACCATGACTTCCTCATGTTTATCCACCTCTGATGCCGCCACCTCTGATGCCGCCACCATTAAAGGCGCAGCAATAGTCGCGGCCATAGTTGCCCGCAGTTGGTCGATCTCGTTCATTGCTCACCCTCCTTCAACACCCACGCGCGCGTATACACCCGTGGTGGACACAACGTCTTCGCTGCGATGTCGTAAGCCGTCCGCTGCCGAACCACCTCGTCGCCGGCATCCCAGCCATCAGGCAGAACCGTCACCGCCGACAGGATGGTTACAACCATGTTCGAAACCGACGCCCGCTCGTCAGGTGTCACCGGCTGATACATGACGCCTGGGAAAGGTGGTGAGTCCGGTGAGTCCGGTGAGTTGGAAGTGTGGCAACCAGGCATGAAGAACCCTCCCGCAAAGGCGGCGAGTATCCAGAAGGCTATCCACAGGCCGCGCTTCACCACGCTGGTCGCTTCGTGTCCCTGCATGGCTCGCATCGCGTCCAGATCTAGCTGAGGTGTGGTTGGTGGTGTTTTTTCTTCAGGCATGGTCTTTGGTCTCCTTCAGCACCGGACACTTACCTGCCTTGATCAGTGCCACGACGAGTTCACGGTGTTCGCGGAACAGTCGCAGAACTTCAAACACTTGATTCTCGCGGTCCAACTGTTTGACTCGTTCCAGCACGCGAGCAGCTCCACTCCTTTCGTAGTCCACCAGTGCGCCCCAGTCATCCTTGTCAGCCTCGGTAACCGACAGGATGCTTTTGATAGTCGGGCTTGGTAGCTCTGCCGCGTTCAGCTGCTTTTCTACATCGTCGTGTGTTGGCACCCGTGGGTTAACCGTTGCTATCGAGCCGCCCCGGTAGTTTTCGGAATGTTTGTCAGTGACCGGCTCCGGATCCGGCATAGTCGCAGGTTTGGTCGTCTCTGTTTCGTTCGTCTCATTCATGGTTTGTTCCTTAGTTTTGATTCCCTTGTAGGGATATTACGCGCAGCTGACTCACATCCAAACTCAGCACAGCCGCCAACACGGCCATCTCCTGAATCCCGATCTTACTTTTCGGCATTCTAACCGAGACAAATCCGCTGTCACAGTCCGAGGCGAAATACCTAATGAAAACATAATCCATTGTGGCTTCATCGAATACGCCCCAGGTGGCAGGTATGTTTTCTCGCTGGTGCCTGACGAGCTGATCACCAAGGCCGAGGCGCACTCCGAACTTAATTATCTCGCTGTCATCGGTCGTACTCTTCAACACCCCGCTCTGCACTAGAACACGGAGAAGTCTCTTGCCCTTTTTTGTAAGCTTTGGAACAGCCTCATTCATGGTTTGTTGCTTTCGGTTGTTAGCTGGTTCGTCGTAATGGTTGCCAGCCAGTTCGTCCAAGCGGGAGGAACGTAGATCATGATCTTTGATTTCTCTTTGCCATCGGAATTGTAGAACATGACGTGGCCCCCGTATCGATGGGATGACAACTCCCTGCTGAGATCGGTGAATGCTTTTTCGATGGCGCGAAGCCTGTAGCTAACCACGCACTCGCATATCACGACGCACACGAAGCAGCATAGTATTAGGATGGTGGTGTTTTTTAGGCTCATGGTTTCAATCGGTTGCCGAGGGCATCTCATGCATTCGCAACCTGCCTGCGCTTCATCTCTTTCTCCAGTCCCTTCCCGTTGGTCTCAGGCAGAAGCTTCAGGATCGCCTCTAGTTCCTCGCGCACCATCACTGTGCCCTTACGAAAATGCACCTTGAATCCTTCGACCTTGTACGGCAAGTGGACCTCTTCCTTCGCTTTTCGCCTGGACGCCAGAGCCTCTTCCTGCTGCTTTGGTGGCACTATTCTTGTGTTGGATATGGCGCGTGCTGCTTCATTTGTGGTCAACTCCGCAACAGCCTTTCGCTCCGTCATGACCTTGTCTCCTATCTGTGTCACGACGTCAATGGTCCCAGTGTAGGCAATCCTCTGTTGCGAGATGGGCAGCTTTCGGAGGCGTCTCCCTGCTGCCGACGTGTCCAATGCTGCCTCCGGTAGCAACTGACCGCGCCCTATAAGCTCAAGATCGTTCAGTCCTCCGGGAGTCAACTCTGGGTGCTCTCGCAGAATGTCGCGGAAGGCGTTGGGGTTCTCGTCGAGCATCTCCACGAGTATCTTGCCCGCCTTCTCCAATGCGCCCTTGGCTGAGTTAAGGGCTTTGATGAATCGGTCTATCTGGGATTTCTTTATGATGTTAGCCATGTTGCTTGATGATTTCTACTGCTTTGAGCAGTTGGGTTATGTGGTTTGTTCTTAACTTGATAATGAATGCGCGTTGCCATTCGATGTTTTCGGGCGTGATCGCAAGTCCTTTTTTTCTTAGGCTTGACCGACAGTAAGTGTCAGCAATCTTTCCGACGCAAGCCTTGACGTAGACCTTCCTGGCAAACCTTCTTTCGGAACCTTGTGTGCGAGCCTTGACTTTTGGAAGTTGGTGGTAGGCCTTAATGTATGTCTTAATCTCGGGACGTTGCAGGTAGGCCTTCCTGCGAGCCTTGACTTTAGGAAGTTGGTAGTAGGCCTTCTGGGCAGCCTTGACTTCGGGACGTTGCAGGTAGGCCTTCCTGCGAGCCTTGACTTTTGGAAGTTGGTGGTAGGCCTTCTGGGCAGCCTTGACTTTTGGAAGTTGGCGCCAGGCCTTGAGCCGCTCCCGTCTCAAAGCAGCCAGTCCCACCGCAACATTCTCAGTCTCGCTCAAGCTCATGACATCAACGATCACTGTTTGTAAAATCGAATATATCTTCCAAGTGCATCTCTGTTTCGCTCTCAACTTCGAGAAAAGGTCGGTCCACGGAAACA
>Ga0209976_10000247_pt1 | contig 39914 bp, 64 predicted proteins | sample SumtaG_FD_182806 | JGI IMG/M metagenome (GOLD analysis project Ga0209976, IMG submission 182806) | Deep subsurface microbial communities from Indian Ocean to uncover new lineages of life (NeLLi) - Sumatra_00157 metaG (SPAdes) (version 2) | ecosystem: Environmental > Aquatic > Marine > Oceanic >...
TGCCCGGTGAATGCTTTTTCCTCACAACTTGAAACCTTGTCCAAAAAGGAGGTGATGCCTTGTGTTAACAAATCGTGAAGAGTTAGAAGCCCTGAAAGAAAACAAACGGAGTCTCCGCGCCTATTGGGACACTCTCAAGATAAAGCGAGAAAGCATTAAGAAACAGATCATCGTAGCAGAACAAAGCGAAAGAGAAACGGAACTGACCCGTGAATTCGTGGAATTGGAATTTGATGATGAAATCAACGAAGATCGTGATCTGAAAAAAGGAAACGGTCAACAGTGGTCGAATGAACCGACCAGGAAAACGGCAAAGCGGCGAATGCAATTGGAATCAGATACCTGGAAAGACGCGAACACTGCTGTTGAACGCGCCGAATTCATAGTCAAGCAACTCAAAACAGATCTGTCTACAGTTGAAGACGATATTAAAAAAATGGAACCAGTGTTTAAGGGAATCGTTGCTGAGATGTATGCCATTGTTGCGCTCCAACAGGCCGACACGGCTCAGGTGGATGATACCCGCGTTCGTATGGTGTTGAACGCTGAACGGCGGATGCCGTCTGTCGCCATTGCACCCAATTAACCCGTGAAGTGTTCGCAGCGAATGTGGATACCTCACACAACAAACAAAAAACAATGTTTACAGATAATAGCAAAAAGCAAAAAGACCCACTGTCTAATGAATCAAAGTCCACCGAGCTCAGTCTCATGGAGAAAGCCAAACTGTATACTGAGAATGAGCTTGAAGAAGATTATCAACTCGATTCTCCGCTTTCTGAACCAATTTTCCGCATCTCTCTGTTACAAACCAATTCCGAGGAAGTCATAAACCGGGAGACCGGGGAATTAGATTTGAAAGCCGGATGGTATGGTTCGCAAGATGATTCGTTCCTGAATCCATTACGAGAATCCATGACCGGGGAGATTCTCTTTTTTACGTTAACGCAGGATCTGTATGAGGGAGAATATGCCAAGGGCAAGTTCTCTGTGTGCAATGCCAGCGACGGTCAAACTGGCATCGGCGAACCAGGTGGGATATGTCGAGTTTGTGCATATTATCGAAGCGGAAATCCTGGTAGTTGTAAAGGCGGATTGAGACTGGTTCTGAATCTACATCTCGATGACTATGAACAACGAGAATATGAATTTGATCGGTATCCCGTAGTTGTTCGGTTTGCAAGCAAGGGCATCAAACCCTTGCAACAGTTAATTCGGGACATCCGCCGGAAATACAAAAAGGCAGTCGCACGAGTGACGGTGCAAATTACCTCAGAACGGACAGAGGATCAAAAGGGACGGAAATTCTTTGTCCCGGTTTTCACGCCAATTGACATTCTCGATAATGAGCAATGGCCCATTGTCAAGGCCGCAAAAGCCGAACTCATGCAAACACTGATCCCGGAAATCTCAAAACTTGCGTGGGAACTCGATGACGCGGACACCATGAATGCCATTCCTGGCTCTACTGAGGATGACTCGACCACATTCGCTTACGGCAACAATGCCGAACAACCGTTATAAGGGACTGGGGACAGAGGCTTTCGGGTCTCTGTCCTGTTTTTGTTATTATGAACGAAGTAAATGAACTCCGCAATATCTTACAACAGCTTGCGAAACTCAAACCGTTCAAATACAGGGAGGAACTGCGAACATTTGAACGGAAAGTAGAAGCAGGGTCATTGACCGCTGCAGATGTCCACAACGACCTTGAGAATTTACGTCCACTTGCCACGTACCTGGTTCGGATTTATCGAGCGATGACACGTGGGCGGGGGACACTGGGATAAAAAAATTATGAATCCAGACATGTTGGAAGGATTAGACGGGAATTCTATGATTACCCTTTACACAAACAAAGCATCTCCTATTGGAGACCAGAGTATTAAAGATACCACATTAATTATATCAGGCGCACCACCCGAATTCAAGGATTTACGGAGAGCGGAAAAATGGTATCAGAAACAAGCAGAACGAGTTGCGACGATCTTATTTACAACATTGCCGCAAGGGACCTTAGACCGAATTCTGATTGCGTTGATGCAACGGAAAGTGTCGTTATATAAAGGATTAACGGACTCGTAATGTTTAAATCCGTTGAAAATAGCAGGTGTTAAAAACAGGAGGTCATTTTGCATGCCCTCCGACAATGGTATCCTTATTTTTATATCAAATAGGAATTTCCGTGGAATGGTTGGTTTTTCTACACAGCAGTGGGAGAGTGGCCGATAGCCGTTGGAGACACAAAACGAGAGGTGCTAGTCAAAATGTATCTTCCGATGGCTACACAAATTGACCATTCATGGGATTATCTGTTGTCCGGAGGGAAAACTCATGAAACCCGAATATGATACTGCAAAACACGCAGCATTTCAAGAGTCAATGAAAGATGGGCTCCCCTTTCAAACCGACTTTGCTGAAACCCTGGAATTCTGTCTTGACCTTGCCATTGCACAGGAAGAAATATCCTATGCCCGTGGAACCGAGATGTGGGAACGAGCAGCCTTTTACTTTAAATTTATAAAAAAGTGGATAGCTGCAAATGTTCACATCAAACAACTCGAACGAGAGTTGACATGGGAACGCATGACTGTAATGGAGCGCAAAGACCATTGGGAAGAGAACCCATATCGGGAAAGGAATCACGTATGAGAGGCAACCGTTGGGCAACCGTAGATCCGTCATTGTTTATTGAAAAGGATGATGGGACATGTGATATGCCCAAAATGATCGATGATGGAAAAGGAACAACCGATAATGACACTCGTACTCCCGTTTCCGCTCCCCACGTGGAATCGAGTCCTGGCGATGAATCCCTGGGAACGGAAAAAATTACGCGATTGGCTGTACCGTGCCGTATCCATTTGCATTCAATACGGCGACGGCTGGCCGATTCGGACGGTATCTGTGGAAAGTATGTCATCGATGGGATTATTCATGCAGGAATATTACCAGATGATTCGCCCGAAGAAGTCAAAGAAACCAGCTTCAGCCAGGAAAAAAGCAATCAAGAAAGAACCATTATAAAAATTTATTCACTAAAGGAGCTGCAGCAATAATGCCTATTGTTTCATGTAAGACTTGTCAAACACCTTTCTGTCGAGTTCGACGGACAATACGCCGTACCTTGCTCGATTTTCCACAGTTTCGGGTACAACCCGTTTTTTTACAATTTTTATTGTACCTCCTTGCGCACCACTGCTCGACGTACCAGCAGAAAAAGGAGGATACGCCATGAAAACCTTAACCGACCAGGATATTCAGTTTTGTTTGAAGAAAGAAAAAGATTATTTCGCTATGAGAGAATACCATCTCAAGCTGTACGAATACAGCAGAGCCGTGATACCGGAGACAGGCTACAAAAATACGGTTGACCCGACATGGTATCTCCGTCAAATCCAGGTTTTATCACGAAGATTTGCCGATGACCTGGGCTGGTATTTCCAGGAGACCTATTTTCTCCCGTTACGCATGGACTATCAGGGTCTGGAAAGATGCCTGACCTTCATCCCATTTCCTGAAAAGATTCAACCTCCGTTATCCTGGGAAACGATTGTTGACCTCATTGCAGCCAGGGTCCGATCTGATGATTTTTCGACATTTGGTATTCAACACATTCGAGAGCAGTTTTTGAACCATCTGCATTGTCGGGAAAAACGAGAAGCTACGATGCATCAAGCCACGATTTCGTTACCGGAATTTGCCAATGACTATTCGCAGCCATTGCTGTTTCATGCACTGTCACTGTTCGAGGCCGGGACGCCATCGCAACTGCCAAAATACGAAAAGGTACGACAGCAATTGAGACAAGATGATTCCTGTGGAACATGGCATTCATTGGAGGCAACGAATACGGAGAAGGTTATTGCCCTGAAAGCGTTTAAAAATGGGAAAGTACAGGTGAACTTTGTGTCTCCCGTAGAGGCACAGATCTTTTACCAACAATTTTGTATCCGAAAGGAATAAAAATTGGAAAAGAGTAAATCCATATTCTTACCTTTGACGAAAAATATGTCTGTTCTGTTTTACCTGGGAAAAGGGTAACATTTAGGAAACACGGAAAAACGTGGAAAAGACATATGAAAAGCAAGGAGTAGCCATGTTATTCATACAAATACTCTGTGAAAAAATATTCACGGGCCTCAAAACCCAAACCAGACGGGTCGTCTTGCCGAATCAGGTAGCGGAGACTGACGAGCACGGGACCATTCTCCGCATTTATCAGGACACGCCCAAAGGACGGCGACTCAAGTGGGAAGTAGGGCGGACTTACGCCATATGTCCTGGACGTGGGAAACCGGCCCAAGGACGCATTCAGCTTATCGGAATTCGACGAGAATTTCTCCAGGACATAACTGTCGAGGATATCAAGGCTGAAGGCATAATCCCTCAACCGATAATACTGAACATTAGTACCGCGTATCGCGGTGCGTGGATACACCTGTGGAATACGATCAATCAACAACGTGGTTACGGTTGGAGCACAAACCCGGAGGTGTGGGTGCTGTGTTTTCAGGTCATGGGACAACAATCATGAAATCCAAAAAATATTGTATTTATTTGTACGTCAGAATCAATGGCGTGGAAAAACGCTATTATCTATCCTGGAATTAAGGAAAGTGTCCCTCGCTCGCTCGTTCGACGGTCACATGCCTCTCCATACGTTTTGAGCACAACCATGAGGACGGCGAAGCGGGGGATCGAAAGAACCAATGCATTGGATTACACTAAAAAATACCCTGCTGTATGGGCAACCACCATTGAACGGTGAATACATTCGCCCGGATACGTTGCGTCTTGCGGTACGAGAAATTATCCGACTCCTGCGAGTCGAGTGGCTGGACACCCTGAACAAGGAAACACTGGCCCGCATTCAGCAAACGTGTGAAGTGAAACAGTGCATAGAATTATGGGAGGAATTATCCCATTACAACCGAAAGGAATGCTTGAAAGGAAAACAACGCAATCATGAACATAGCCTGGCCGAAAGCTCCAACATCATGGATTGAGCAGCGTATTTTTTACATCTCAATCCCGTTTACCTGGCACTTGCCACAGGTGAAAGCGCACCTGATGCAGCAATCCTTTTTGTGGGATTCTGCGGTCGTTGGTGGTCCGGCTGTGTCGCTTTTACCAACATTCTTTGAGGACTGCCCGCATGTCACGACTAAAAAACAGAGTCCAGGAGTATTGCAGCGAATTAATCCCTATGCCACCCGAACAACGATCGGTTGTCCGAATAACTGTAAATTCTGCGGCGTAAAACGTATCAATGGGAATTTTATCGAGTTAGAAGACTGGCCGAATTTGCCGATCATTATTGACGACAACTTGCTCGCCGCATCAGAACAACATTTTGATCGGGTGATTGACCGGCTCATTCAGTGGAATCAGTGGAAATGGACCGACTTTAATCAGGGACTCGACAGTCGTCTGCTGACCGACTATCACGCAAAGCGCCTTGCACAGATTCAGAAATCCATGATTCGGTTAGCACTCGACAATATGACGTATGCCGAAACCTGGGAGACTGCATTCGAACGATTACGACGGGCAGGGATTGCCAAAACCAATATTCGCAGCTATGCGTTGATTGCGTTCAACACGGATCCCGGTGAAGCGTGGTGCCGGTGCGAGTGGATCGAGTCACATGGTATCAAGGTGTTGCCGATGTGGCATCATCCATTGGATGCGCTGCGTGAAAATACAGTGACGAAGGAGCAGCGTGAACTTGGATGGACGGATTACGAACGTCGGCGCATCATGCAATGGTTCTACCAACACAAAAAAGCGGTAAGATATGAAAGGGATAGACAAACAACAGACAAGTTACATTCTCCTGGCAGTGGAGTTGCTGCTAAAAAATTTTCAAGACTCTCCTTTGCACACGGAGAATGAACAAATCAACGAACAGCACAGACAACAAATACGAGAACTCCGAAAGAAGCTCCCGTATTGGAAACTCCTTCGAAAGTGAGGTGATGCTCAATGTTTCAAGAAGAATTTTACAATGACAATCAAACCCGAACAGTGAACGCTGAAGCCGGGTTGTGGGATGAGGAAGACGTATTCACGCATCCTCATCCAGTGATCAGGAAATGGGTCAACGAGTACATCGAGTCCCGCATTACGTGGCAGGATACGCTGATTATGATATTCAAGGACATCAATACCACGCATCCTGATATCCGGATATTCAAACAGCAGTATATCGACGGCATCCTGACCTATGAAGAATTTCTCATAGAACGTATTTCTCTGGTTTTCGCCCAGGTAGTACGTCAAGAAGAATTTTCCCTGGTCGCGTCGTGAGTAGCTTGCAGAATCGGGTCGAGTGATTCACAGAGACTGACAATAGTCTCTGCAATCGCCGCCCGCTGTTTACTCCCTTTGGGATAGCGTGATAGAGCCGCGAGAATCTTACTTGTATCCGGGTCAACCAGATCTTCCTGGGGGACAATCCCCATATATTTATATGGATGTTGGACAAGCGCATACCACAATCGAAAGACCTGTAGGTTCCCCAAATCAGACTTAGGAATTCCTGCTTGCTGGAGATACGTTGCTAGTTTATCTCCTGCATGTAATGCTGCGTCCATACGGGTTATTCGTTGTTGCGGAACGCTATCCGTGCAGATACGCGACATGGTTCCTTCATCGATGCCTTTTGTCCCATATTTAGCAGCCTCGATAAGCCGTGTCCCATATCGTTTGTATTGTTCTTCAGAGAGTAGGGGTTTTAAGGCATCAATAAATTTCGGCTCTGTAGCATATCCATTATCTATGAGACTTTTGATGCAGTTAATAATAGTTTTTGGAATTTTTTTATCAGTGAGTATATCTGTCGTAACTTTCAGCGTCCGCCGTGGACTGATCGGTTTGGAAAGTTCGGCGACATGCCGCTTTTTGAGCCCATGTCGCTCAAGCAGTTTTGAGATGAACTGCCCGAACGATAAAAAAGACATCGGATCTGTTGTTGTGATCATGACGGTGTCCTCCTATTGGTTAATGTTGTTTTGAATTATATTATGTGATCTTGGTACAGATGTCAAGTGATAAATGAATATATTTGTATTTATCACATAACAAGCGTTAAATGTTAACCTTATATCGGGAAAAGTAGACAATGCACACAAAATGGAAAAAACAAGTAGAGTCTCTCAAAAAGACCGGTCGCGCTTTATTCGCTGACCGTCGTGACAATGGCCGTTGTCGCTATACACCCGGTCAGCAACGCCGTATCGTGGGCATTCGGGTCACTGTCGTCGTGAATCTTTTTCAGTGGTATCTGTTGCCACGGATTCACGTTCGTTACGGGTTCAACCATTGCCATTGGTTGTGTCTACGAACGTGGTGGAACTGGGAATATCGGATAAAGGAATAATATGGATCAAGCACTAACACATTTCAACCGTCCACAGATTCCGGGAGAACAACTTGATTTGTTGCCCTATAGCCCAATAACGTTGGATGAAATTGTCTTTTCAGCCCAGAATAATGCCGGAATTCCAACACTCGATATTGCAATGCAAGCAGAGACCATTGTTGAACCGTTTCTCATTTGGGGCAGTATCACTCGAAAAAAAGAAATGCTCGGAACCTACGCATTTTACTGCGATGATTACAAATTTACGAACCTATGGAACGACCCGGATACATTGGTCAAGACAGGATGTGCCGTTGCAGTGGAACCGAATTTTTCCATCAATGATTTGATGCCTCCGGTTGTGGCACTCTATCATATTTTTCAAAAGCGGTGGTTATCCCGCTATTGGCAGACTCAAGGTATCAAAATAATTATTGACGTAAATGTCTGTCCACGATATGCTCAACTAGGGTTCATCGGCGTTCCGAGAGGATGGAAAACATATTGTACACGCATTCATAAAGGAATGCATTATATATTAGACTATGAATATCAACTGTGTCAGGAACACGCGGGATGCGATCCGTTGTTTATCGTGTATGGCGGCGACAACAAATTTGCCCGTCAGTACTGCGAACAACGGGGGTGGCTGTGGATTCCTGACAAACGTAGCGCAATAAAGTGGGGTAAATATCATGGGTAAATCAACAGGAACAGGTGGCGGTGGTGGTGGAGGAAAGGGTCGTAGTAAGGGAAACGAAAATTTATCATCAGCACAGCAGGCTAATGTCGATACACTGATGAATGGTGTACGAAGCAATTTGCAATTAGGTAATACATTAAATGAAAGCCAAGCAAGGGCTATCTTAATGGACTATGTGAAAACCGGTGATATTCCGAAGGGAGACCTTTTTACATCCTTTGCTTATGGTCCCAACGGACAAACCATAAAAAGGGTTGGGGATAATATTATCACTGTTGATGCAAAAACGGGTGATGAATTACGAAGACTGAAAATTTCATCCATACCGAAAGTCCAGATGGATCAGCTGATCCAGTTACACGCATTCGGAAAGGCACGGAGAGGAACTAAAGTTGGGGAATTTGGGGGATAAGACACGCTTTAGTCATCGAATGGTGAAAAAATACATTTTTTTAGTTACGAGAACCTCCTTATTAAAACCAATTGCAGGCTTCAGTAAAAATAATTCAGTTTTTTTGTTAATTTGTCTTGACAAAAAAGCTAAAAGGATTATATTATGGTTATACTGATTAAACGGAAAAATCGAAAATATAATATTTAGCAAAGGAGAAAAATCATGAAAATTTTTGCAAAAACAAATCCAATCGTAATTACAGACGAACATTCCACCTCGTCCCCAGTTGTAGTAAAAGACGGAATCGTTTATGGCGACTCTGATATTGTTGACGATACCTGGACGGGCAAACAAGCTAAACACGATGTGGCCTGTCGGGAATTTCCTGATAATCAGGAAATGTTTGATTGGTTGCTGAAGGGCACAGGACTTGAAACCCATGCAGAATTTGTTGTTCGGCGTGCCGAGGAACACAAACAATCTGCCTGGATGTTTCAAGCAGAATAATGCCACGCGGAGGCGACAGAGGGGGGCGTAGGCCACAAGGCTCTACGCTCCTTGCACATTTGCACCGGAACAAACTCAACGATTTTCGGCTCCCGCAATGGATGATTGACTGGCTGAAGTCGCATCCTCGAATAGGTAGCCGGATGATTGAACGTGCCCTCCTTGCCATGTACGGTGAGGAGATGTCAGAATACAAGGAAAAGCTTATTGTTCGGGATAATTCTCGTTGAGTTGGGAATATCGACCTGTGGTCAATTCCAGTTGAAACGGAGGGATAGAGAATACCGTTTTGCAAAAATCTTCATTATTTCCTTGACATTATATATAGATATGTTAATATTTTCATATATCCATATTTTGCAAAAAGGAAAGACTCTATGAAAAACAAACGAGTTCAGGTCAGAACAGACATACCTCGTTCGTTAGCGCAGCAAATGAAAATCTATGCTGCACAGCATAATAAAAAGCTGTACGAGGTCTATGAAGAAGCTGTCAGGGAATTTTTACAGAATACCAAGAAACATGAACAACATGATCTGTTTCTCGTATCAAACTAAATTTAACGAGATTTTTCTTGACTTGAGATATTGAACAATGTTTCAATAGGAGGGTCGTAAGAATTGACGCGACAGCACACGCCACCCGGCGACTGTCGCGCCAGGATAAAAAGGATTGAGAAATGACTTGCTGTAACAAGCCATTTCTCAGAAATGGCAATCTTAAAATTGCCCAACGGTAGTATACTGATACTATAAGTAGACATGTTCAGTTTTGTCAAGTTGTTTCTTATAGTATTTTTATGCATGCCGCATATTTTTCATGTCAGAACATCACCTCGATCCCGACATCGCAAAAGAATACGGAGTTCATTGTGCACTGCTTATTTATAACATTGATTTCTGGATACACGGCAATGCCGTAAGAAAAAAACAATATTATTTCCACCGTAGGAAGTATTGGACAACCTTTTCTATTACAACGCTACAAAAGACGTTCTATTATCTCACCCCCCGCCAAATCCATTACGCGTGTGAGAAACTCAAGACAACTAATGTCGTAGAAACAGATAAATTCAATGAAAGAAAAGGAGATCAAACATTATGGTATACATTTACGGAAGATTTTTTAAAACAGCATAAAAAAAACCTTCGATGTTGCCGTATTCCTGATGATAACAATATTCCATCTGATGATGATGACCAAGCACTCACTGATGCCGTTTTAAGCACTTTACAAAATTGTAAAGTGTTGACAGCACAGCAACTCGAAACCTTTTTACAAATTTGCAAAATGCAGTTTACAAATTTGTCAGTTCCATTTCACAAAATTGTAAAACCATTAATAGATAAAAATAAAGATAACATTATAGATAACACACACACACAAGAGGACACTGCGCGCGTGTGTGTGTCTTCTGCTACGCAAAAAGAGAAAGAACAGACCCCTGACACGCTATACACAGAACAACATTTACACGTTGCAGCAGGGTTAAAGCTTTCTCCTGAACAATTAAACCTCTTATTAACCAATGAACACCTGTCATTATCCGAAGCCGCGAAAGCCATTCCTCTGGCACAGATCAAACAGGACATTCGAGGGATTGGATTTTGGTTGAATAACAAATATCTTTGGCAAGACGGCACGTTCATTGGCACACTTCCTGCAACAAATGCAGGGAGTAGCAATAATGGGAATCCCTCGGTGGCCCTGACGTGGTATCAAGGGCTATCATCGGGAGAGCAACAGCAAGTAGACGCTGACATTGTGCAACAACTTGGAGACAAAACCGCATTTCTTGATGCATGGAACGACCCGGCGAAACGGTGGAAGTCCTGGCGCGTGCAGCAGGTGTTGGGAGAATGTTATCAAGAAGTACTAAAAAGATGATGGAACCGTGGGGCTCCGTTAACGGCAATGTATCAGGAACGGGAAAAACAACGATGATAGATCCAATATTAATTCAGAATTATTCAGTGACTATTTTCTCTGAAGACATTCCTGAAGAACATCGTGAAGAATTCTATGAGTACTTACGAATATATGACGCCCAGTGTAAGCACGTCATCCGTAAACGAGACGGGAAACGTGGAGAACTCTATAGGATAAAAATGCCTGGCTATCTCATCCAACGATTTACGGGCCACCATCCACGTGAGATTTTTATAGGCAATGACATTGATCCGCCGAAGCTGACTGAGGAACAGGAACGGCGAATTCAGGAATTTCTTGATAATTTGTAGTAGAACTATCAAATGGTGATACGATATGAAGACACGAAATGAAGATTTTTTGAGAGGAATACTTTTTGCAATATATCAAGTCTATTTTGATTGGGATAACTCTGACAAACAAAGATCAAGAGCGATTTTAAAAATTTCGGGGATTGACCTTGTGAAAGATCGTGATTTAATTGATGAGTGTTTTGGAGAATGGGCGGACGATTTTGTGCAGGGGATGAATTCATAGGCGCCCTGCTCCTGCAAGATGGGACGGGGGACCAATTTTTGTCGGGTATTGTCCATGTCCTCAACATCCATATGCAGGTGTAATTTATAAAAATCAATCTGAATACCATGAAGCATAAACTCAAATCACCAGAATTCATCAACCCGTTTCTTGTTCGGTCGCTTCCGGCAGGGGGACTTGTCGAACAGGGAACCGTCAAAATTGGCAGCGAAACATTGTCCTTTGATGACGAACCCTATCCGGACGGTACATGTGTTCGCGTTTCTATTGGAAGAGATTTTTACTGCGAATCCCTCGTCGAGATAGAACAGCAACGGCAGGAGCGACAACGTCAACGGGAACAACGAGAGGAACGAGAACGAGAACTCTGGCAACAACAACGTGAACAAAACAAACAATTTAACGAGTCATTGAATATTCCGGTTGCGTGGCGTCCTGAGTACAAGCCTGTCCTGTCAGGATTAACAGAAAATAGTTCCGGAAACGGGCATAAGTGCAACACCGTGTATCACATTTTATTGGAGGAGGAGTTGCACGAGGGACGACTCCACCGGGCCATCGGGCAGCCATTATGTTCAAAAGACATGGGCAGCTTTGGTGAGTTGGTTGGGTGGCATGACCCGTCATTCGAGGTCGAAGTAACGTGTCGGACATGTTTACGGCTAGCAAAACGATGGCAATGAGTCTTAAATACAGGATAACTCTGCAACACGCTGACAGGAACTGGCTGAATGCCATGGCCACGGAGTACCATTATCTCCATCGTCAGGTGCCTGACAAGGCGTGTCCGTTCGGATGGGCGGTGGGCTTTGACGGAAATCTGTTTCAACCGGATGGACTTCCGAGCGGCTTTATTATCTTTGCCAGTATCCATTTTACGAAACTCCGAAATGAGTTTGGCTATCCGGGACTCCCAACGAAATGGCAGGTCTTAAGCTTGTCGCGGTTGTGGTTACACGAAAATCTCCCAAAAAATTCAGAGACCTGTGTTATCGGAAAAGCATTAGAACTTATCCAGCAGAGGTGGCTTGAGGTGCATCCGCCGAGGTATCCTGAACAGCCGTACCATATTGTCAAAATTCTATCGTATGCCGATACTGAGTATCATGAGGGGACGATTTATCGAGCGGCGAATTTCAGGGAATATGGACGCACAGTGAGTCATAAACGGCATAAGAATTCACGCGGGCCGGGTTGTGATGGTCATGAATTGATTTGTTTCATCTATGATTTGCGGAAGCCACGGTGGAACTATGTACCGCAACAGCTTCCATTATTTGGCACAACTCCTGCAATAATAAATAAGAGAACGATCTGATTCAATGTTATGAGGCACGAAAATGTCACCACAAGAAATATTACAAAAATATATTGAAATGAAGGATGGAGTTTGTATCCTTCGGCAAGAATTTTTAGATGATATGGCTTATTTTGAGCCATATACCATTGAACGTTACGGAGAAAAAGCGTTTACGGCGAAAATTAATTCTCATGTAATTGAATGTCCATACTCTGAGCCAGATCATGGATGTACCACAATTGCAATTGATGATAATTGGAAAGAGTTTGAATTATTGTCAGAAAAAGAAATGGCGTATGAAAAACATGATCTTTTATTATATATTGAATTATCAGGAGGGGTTGTTGAAGGAGTCATTCCTGAAAAGTACATTGATAGCATTTTTTCAATAGAACCAACGACAGAGGATTTTCATTTGGTTTCTTGTGATGCGGAGCATGATGATTGTGTTTCGATTGCAACATTAGGTGATTCTTCTGAGGTTTTTCTACATACATGGGAATCTATTACAGGAGATGCTTGTTGTGGGGCATATTATAATGAAGAATTATTGATAAAGCCTCATACCACAAAATGAACGATGATGCTCAAGGAGCGCGCACGTTATTTTGAGCGTTATACGAACACCAAGTAAAAGAGAATGGAACGAATATCTCAATCAGAAATCGAAGAAGTAAAAGCAAGAGTCAAGGGTTATAAAAAAGAATCCGTTGAAAGTAGAGTCATAAAATCCTGTCGTGTGGCTTTCCGTATGGGGAAGACGCAAACATCAAAAAAGAGATTGAAACGGGCTGAATTATTTGAGAGAGTTGATTGGGTTCGTGGTTTCCATAAGCAGGTAATTTGGGAAGCCTACAAAAGCGGATTATGGGAGCAAGAACACGGAATGACAGATGGAAGGCAGACGCAAAAAAACGCGCACATTATGCCGGAGGTTAGCAGGCTCGACGGTAAATAACATGGATATTGATAATCCGAATCAATATTATCCCTATGAAGATGGGGGGAATGGTGAAGAAGGGTTAGGATCCATTGATATTAAATTTGAGGCATAATAATCCGCTTGGACGTGACGGCAAACAGCCGCCGCTCCTCAAGTGGGGTGTTATGCAACATTCGTAGGATCAAAATGGGGAGAATTTATGCGACAAGATCGACGAAATAAAGCCATAGGAATAGTAGAAGAACACGTCGGTGACTATATGCCGGAAAACGATCAGTATGAAATTGTATTGAAAGTTTCCGAGGACGCTGAAGAGTTCGAAGAAACCGGGACGTTGGAAGGCTTTTGCGAAAACTGCATTGAACCGGCGATGAAGGACTATATCAAAAACCACCCGAAAGAGGTCAAGGGAAAGGTCGTTACGTATGAATGCTATAACGCTTCAAGCAGTGAATCAGATAACTTTGAACTGTGTGAGCGGTGTGGTATCCATTTTAATACTTGCTTATGTTTGGATGAACAGGAACTCGAACACTGGGAATCCCTGAATGAATTTGGATTTCAGGGTAACTCATCTACGGCATATGAACTCAGGGAAATATTAGAAAACGATAACTGTTACACCGAACGAGTCAACGTGATTGCGGAACGAGTGATCGCTGAAGCAGATTTGGACGTTGTTACGACCGGAGCGACGGTGCGGTTTGTTGATTTTTTGAGTCCTGATATGTTGGAAAGTGTTGACTTAAAATACGGACTTGAAACGACATTGCTTGTCATGCAGTGGTTACAGCATCGTATTTTTGAGGGCACGTCCCGCCGACAAGCCGTCATCGGACGACATTACGGGAACAGTATCTCCACATTTTTCCACGATGCGCTCTTGCGTGAGTGGGGAAACCATTTAGACCGTGGACTCGCAGGACGGTATCCCTGGACGACAGCAATACAACGTCGGGAAGGATTGTCATTAGACAGTCAATCAGTCTTATCTCTCCCGGAACATTCCGCATGGAAACGCGAACTGGATGAGGGCTATTTTGGTACGCTGTTTCGGTTTATTGATAAGCCCTTTGCGGTTAATCCACAGGCCAAATTTTGCCCGGAGCGCACGGATTGGCATTGGGTGTGTCAAGACATCCATCTCGGCACGGATGGGCACGGATGGACGCTCTATATCGTGTATGGTGCGGAGGAAGCGTCGAGTTCGGGTTGGTCATTGCACATTGATCAGCAAAACAGCGAACACTTGATCTCGTTTTTGGAACGGGCGTATGAGGAATTGGAGAGTTGGATAGATGGATGAAATAACACCACAAATCTTATTGAACTTAGGTTTCCACGAGTTTTCCTGGAACGGTGGAATTATTATGGCATATTGGCTTCCGTTGTCTTCTGAAAACCCAGACTTTAATTATCGACTCAGTATCCGATTCGGAGAGCACGTCCGGGAACCGATCAACGTGTGGCTGATTACTTCCTCTATGTTAAAATTACCGCATGTGGATACCGTTGATAAAGTGATACAGTTGTATGCTTTACTGACGGGAATTCCCTTAACCAAATGTCAACATCAAAAATAGAATGGACGAAGAAAACCTGGAATCCGATTTCGGGATGTACCAAAATTTCACCTGGCTGCCAGCACTGTTACGCCGAAAAAATGGCAACAACACGTCTACGCGGACGCTGTGGGTATGATCAAGACCATCCGTTTCAGGTGACGTTCCATCCTGATCGCCTGGAACGGTATTTGCACCGGAAAAAACCAACTGTGATTTTTGTGTGTTCAATGGGTGACCTGTTTCATTCTGATGTAGAGGATAGCTGGATAGATCAGGTCTTCGAGATTATTCGACAGTGTCCACAGCACACGTTTCAAATTCTGACGAAACGAGCAGGCCGGATGTTTGCAGCTGTCGAGTATTACGTACAAAGGAATATATTACCACCAAATATCTGGTTCGGTGTAACGGTTGAGTCCCCTGAGTATCTTGACAGGCTTGTCACACTCAGTACACTTCCGCTCACCCGTTTTGTCTCCATAGAACCAATGCTTACTCCGTTTCCTGATCTACGGCTATTTGCCAAAGACTCTATTGATTGGGTCATTGTCGGTGCCGAGTCCGGCTCACGTGCTCGACCCATGCGCGAGGAATGGGTGACGCCGATCTTGCACCGATGCCAGGAACAAGGGATCCCATTTTTCTATAAACAACGAATATTGAACGGCAAAAAGGTGTCGCTACCGACCTTAGAGGGGCGGCAGTGGGCACAGATGCCAGGATAAAATAGCAATGAAAGTAAGAATAACGTATCCAATTGTCGCATTTCACGTAGAAGAAATAGAGGTTTCAAAAAAGGACTATACACAAATTATTCTTCAGGGGACTCCGGCCCAACAGGCGACATTCGTTCAAGAACGATTGATTGGACTGGTTCCAACATATGATGAACCCGTGGGGTATGTCCTCTTAAAAGAATCATTTGTTGAAGGACTCTCAACCTTTAGTGTGGTTGAAGGTAAACCATGAAACGCTTTGAATTCCATTCAGCAAAAACTGAAATCACCGTGACGCCATCCTGTGAGTTTTTAATATATGTCGAATACCTGCACCGGAAAAAGAAAGAACAATGGGAATACGGGATGTTTAATCTGACGACTGAATGCATGGAATCATGCCCTGAGAAACCGGAATGGGCATTACAGGGTGCTGTGTCAGCAAAGCCAGATACCCGTTATCCGGGATATTTCATAGACCATATCTATACGTTTGTCCGGGATTTGTGGCAAAATGCACAAGTGTCGTTTTCCCGGAAAGTGACCCTCAAAGAATTGTGGAACTTTTGGGACATCATTATATTGGATGAACGTGATCGTCCCGGTGTCTCGTATGGCACAGCGAATTTACCCATACATAAGATAACCTGCCCGGACTGCGGCAAGACGGTAACTGCGCTCGTGGAAATCACGAAACAGGGACGGTTGCTGTGGATTCCGGTAAAGGTGGAAGAATCATGAATACACAAATAGTACAAATTAGAAATATCGTAACGGGTGAAGAAATTGACGTCCATGCAACGACTGAGCACCCGGATAGCAGTTATCATCAACCTGTGTGGGTAGATGAAAACGGACAAAGCTATGGACAAATTGGATTGCCCATGTTGGGATATGAAATTATTGAATTGGAGAAAAAAGAATGAATCAAACATTACAAGCAACATTAGACATGGTGCGGGCAATCTCCCGCGCCGCCACGATGAAAACACATCGAGGATTTACCGATTTTTTAGCCGATAGAATTGTACAAGCGACGACGCAACCATCATTATTGTCAATGGTGGAACGATTAGCAGCGTTGTTGAATACAGAGTTGCAATATGTCGGAGGAAAGTCTATCGCAGCATTTATGCAATACGTCAATGCAGAGGACTCCTTAGCGGTGTTGAATTGGCTACGAGACTATCCGCGAGTCGTGGCAATGGTCGTCATGCAAAAGGGTGAGGAGATCTATGGGGAGTGTATCAAAGACCTCGAAATTTCATCAGATACCACTGATAAGGGGATAGCATTACCGGCTGCGCCGTGTAATGTCAAGATTACAATGACCTGTTTGTCTCCCCTGGCACACGGTGCAGATACCAAAGCCGGAAACGCGACAATTTTTAGACGAATGCAAATATTGAGCACGACCGGCCAGATATTGTCTCTGCCATTTTATGCCGGAAATGCGTTTCGTGGTCAAATGCGGGATCTGCTCGCTGACCACTTTCTGCAATCGTTGGGACTGTTACCACGCAGAGACGACCCCCCGTGTCATCTCTGGTTTTTTCATGTCCTCTATGCCGGAGGCGCCCTCGAAGAAAACAGCAAGCAAGCCAAAGCCCTGTCAAAGAAACTTGGCAGCAGTGGGGCTTCTCGAACTGAAGGTGTCCATGAATTTCGCAACATGATCCCACCTGTATCGGTGCTCGGAACGGCGTTGGGGAATCGCGTGTTGAGTGGGCGTGTGAATGTATGCGATTTTCGGCCACAGTGCGTAGAGTGGGCAACCGGAGACATTCCTGTCGGGAATCTCTTTGAATGGACGTACCTCACCCGGCGCGAAGATCACGAAAATCATGAGGAAGGGAAGAATGCCAGTATGATCGCCAATACGGAATGCCTGAAACCCGGAACGATATTGACAGGAGGGATTGACATCAGTGCTCATGCCACCGACATCGAGCGAGCGTGTGTCTGGAGAGGGCTTGAATTATTGCGAGATGCCGGATATATCGGAGCAGAAAACCGGCGAGGACTTGGACAGGTAGAAATTGAAGTTGAGAATGCTCCTAATAGTATTTTGTATGAGGAGTATTTGTCGGACAATCGGGGAAAAATACTAACCTACCTGGAAGAAATAGGAGCGGTCTATGCATCCGGTGAACTTACTTTCGGCAGCAATAACGCAGCATGAAGATCGACCGGAACTGCCGTGTAAACCGATACAGGGAATTTGCGCAATTACCGGGCAGCAGGGATGGTGTGTCCCTCGTAAGAGACTCCTGGGTAAGTCATTTACAAACAGAGACCTCTTAGCCCGTCCTGACAGTGACATGGTGAGTGCGGATGCATATTATGCCCTGAAGTTCAAATGGGAACGCATGGGTTCCTGGTTCTGTGATGGGATAACGTTTGAACGTCTTACCCGTCAGGATGTCAGGACGAAGGTCTTTCAGGAGCGTATGCCGGAACGATGGACAGCATACGCTACGACAAGCTACAAGAAACATGGCTCACTTATTGCAAAAGTAAATACTCATGATAAACGAATGTGGCTGTTTGAAATGCGGCTAGTCGATTGTACGAATATGCCACAGGTTAATGAGTGGTGGAATATACTCAATGCGGCATTGCGAGCCGGAATCGGGCGGAGCGTTCTTGAATCGTTAGATTGTCCAGCTTATGTTATTCAGAAAGTCGGGTTGTCTACTTGGCTGGAATTTGAACAGTGGGCACGGTCCAAAAATCAATCAAGCTTGTATGCGTTTTTGTGCTATCTTCTTCCAAGCCAGGAGGAACTGAAGCATGGATAGATTTTATAAGATGACAGCAGTTATTCATGCTAAGAACGAGCGATTTCAGGAATTGGTAAAGCAAACACGTCTATTTATAGGAGATGTTCTGTTGAAGCGGAAGAAGCCGTATTGTTCATATAGCACCGGAAAAGATAGCCTTGTCATGCTGTCACTTTGTCAAAATATTTCTCCCGGTATGTGTGTAATGTTTCATGATTCTGGCGTAGAACTCCCTGAATCGCATGGAATGGTGAAAAAAGCTGAACGATTTTTTGCTATTCAAATAGAAATGGTAAAGAGTCCCGTAGATGTTCTCTCAATTTATAAAACAAAACAGGTCTTTCAAGAGGGAGCTAATAAAGATTATGCCTGGACTTCGGCCATGATGAAACCTATAAAAGAGTGGTCACAAGCCTATAAGAAGGATGTGGCATTTATCGGACTCCGAAAACAGGAGAGTCGTCAACGACGAATTCTCTTATCATCACGAGGATGCTATTTTTACGCTAAATCAAAAGCGATATGGGAAGCCTTTCCGCTAGCCGAATGGACTGCACAGGATGTATTTGCATATATCTTCTCACAAGGGTTAGAAGACTTACTTCATCCCGCATATTCAAAAACGCGCTTTGTCAAGAGTCCTGAAGACATTCGCGTGTCCTGGTATTGTGATCCTGTTATGATTAAGAAGGGATATTTCGTTTGGTTACGGTATTATTACCCACAGTTATTTCATACCCTTTCAAGACAGTTCCCGGAGGTAAAAGCGTATGTCTAAACTGAAACACTATACCGAGCAAAATGTCTATGATGCGGCAAGAGAACGGTTAGAATTTATCTTTAGGCATTTTACAAAAGTCTATTTTTCTGTCAGCTTCGGCAAAGATAGCAGTGTCATGATGCATATGGCACTAGAAATAGCTAAGCGACTCAATAGGCTTCCCCTGAATGTCCTCTATATTGATTTTGAAGCACAATATCAATTTCTCATTCAACATGCAGAGGAAATGCTGTTGCGGGATGATGTGAATGCGTATTGGATATGCCTGCCGATGAACCTCCGTAATTCGGTAAGCACATATCAACCATTCTGGACACCGTGGAACAGGGATGAGCAAGATAAATGGGTACGTCCTCTCCCGACATATCCATGTGTCATTTCCGATGAATCATATTTTCCATTTTTTCGGAAACATATGGAATTTGAAGAATTTATCGTAGACTTTGCCAAATGGTTTGCGGATGGAGAACAGACGGCATGTGGGGTCGCAATTCGGACAGATGAGAGTTTAAATCGATTTCGGACGATTGCATCACAATCAAAAACGCGGTTTGAGGAAAAGGCATGGACAACACAAGTCTCTGAACATGCGTTCAACTTTTATCCAATGTATGACTGGCGTACCGAGGATATCTGGACAGCGGTCGGATGCAACAATTGGAGTTATAATAGAATTTATGATTTCATGTATCTTGCCGGGATGAGTATTCATGAAATGCGAATCTGTCAGCCTTACGGCGATGATCAGCGGAAAGGGCTTGATATGTTCCATCGCTGTGAACCAGAAACGTGGTTTAAGGTCGTGAACAGGGTCAGTGGTGCGAATTTTGGTAAAGAACATGCGAAAAGTGCGTTACTTGGATACCGAAAAATGATTAAGCCAGAAGGTCATACCTGGAAAAGTTATGCAGAATTTTTATTGAATACGCTCCCAAAATTTGAACAAGAATGGTATAAGAAAAAATTTGAACGGTTTTTTTATTGGTGGGAACATAAGTATGGGATAAAAAGGGAAGATGTCCCTGATGAAGCAAACCCGAAGTTAGAACAGCAAAGGAAGATGCCGTCATGGCGCCGGATAGCAAGAGTGCTTATTACCAATGATAAACTCTGTCATCGATTGTCATTTTCGCAGACAAAAGGACAGTGGGAAAAATATTTAGCCTTAAAAGAAGAATATGGAGAATAATTATATCTATCATATTTATACTGAACGTCAAAAGAATAGAGATTTCTGGGGATTGATGGGGTTCTATCTCGGTTCAAGACGTATTCGAAGAGAAATGCCATATATCGTTGATGATATTGGCTATGTATGGCATGTCTTCACAAAGCAAAATAACATTCTTGGTTTTGTCTCTACGCATCAGAGGAAAAAAAGAGGAGAGATTACAAGTTTGTATGTGATAAAAAATTTTCGAAGGCACGGAATTGGAACTCTTCTTGTTGAAAAGGCGGTTTGTTATTTAAACGATACTAAAGAGATACACACTACCGCAACAGGAAAGAGTGCCCTTATTTTTAAAAACGTTGGGTTTCAAGAAATAAAAAGAACTCGTAACTATATATACTTATGCAAGAAAATAGGAGAAAATTAAGATGCGTATCCAAGAACAAATATCAGCATTAGTGATAGCTATTCAAAAACTCCCTGAAGATGACCAAATAGCCGCATTAAATCAAGCCAGACAAGCCTTATCAGAGATAAGTCCTTTCAAAGATGAACCCGTGGACTGTGTGGTATGGGAGCAACAAGAACACATCCAGGCCAATGATTATAATCCGAATACCGTGGCTCCGCCGGAAATGAAGCTCCTTGAGCATTCGATTCAAGAGGATGGCTTTACACAGCCAGTCGTCACGTATCAAAAGTCAGCGAATGAGTATGAAGTGGTGGATGGCTTTCATCGAAATCGTGTCGCACGGGAGTCCGAAATGGTTCACACGCGTGTGAAGGGGTATTTGCCGATCACGATAATTAATCCCTCGCGAACCGAACGAAAAGACCGTATTGCGGCAACGATTCGACACAATCGAGCACGGGGAGTACATGGAGTTGAACCGATGGCTAATATTGTTACACAACTATATTTCAATGGTTGGAGTAATAAACGGATTTGCCAGGAACTTGGTATGGAAAAAGATGAAGTGTTACGGTTGAAACAGTTTACCGGATTAGGGACACTGTTTGAAAACCGTAATTTTTCAAAAGCATGGGAATTATGAATTTTAACATCATGTTTCACTTAGACGGGTGTGGGATTTATTATGATCCCAACGAACCGATTCATTTAGATTCGCTTTTGGCCTGGGTGCTCGCGCCCATGCAAACAGCCCGCCAAGACCTTGACCGCAGCGATACGCCGGATGATATTCAGTTGCCACTCCTGCGGTCAACGCTTCATGGCTCCGAGGTCTGGCACGCTTCTGCACTCTTCCCAGACGGAGACGAATTTGAAACCTTACGCTATTGGCGTAAAAAATTCGACCAATCCCGATTGCATTTAACGAAAGGGAGTCCAAATCTGCAAAATGGCCCGTATCGTGAATACAATATGCCGGTTCCGTTATTGCTTGTGCCTCGCATGATTGCGTATGCCAGTGGAAATCGTAAAGAGGTTATGCGGATTCTCAAAAAGCATATCAGAGGCTTAGGCAAAAAGCGAGCGTATGGCTATGGGCGAATAACAAAGATTGAGTGTGAGGAGACACCGGGGGATTGGTCGCTGGTCAAAGAAAGAAAAGCCATGCGTTGGCTTCCTGACCCAACCGGATTTCGATTGGTGCGTTCTGCACCGCCGTACTGGAATATGGTGCAACGAGTAACGTGCTGTGAAGTTGGAGACGAGATGGTATGAAACAACAACAGAAACGCAAGACGCAACAGGGCATGGAAACCATTGCGAAGAAATCCCTTGAAAAACTTCCGCCCTATGACCTGGATGCGGAGCAGGCGATACTCGGAGCGATTCTCGTCGATAATTTTGCCATTAATATTGTCCTCGAACTCATGAATCCTGAAGAATTTTACAGAGGGAGTCATACGAAGGTGCTCCTTGCTATGCTTGCCTTGCAAGATAATGGGGATGCCGTTGACTTATTGACCTTGCGAGATGAACTGAGTCGGCGGGATGAGCTCGATGATGTTGGAGGATCTGCATATCTGGCGGTAATCTCAGATACGGTGTTTACGGGTGTCAATGTTGAATATCATGCTAACATTGTGCACGAAACCTTTGTTGCCCGGCAAACGCTTACAACATCCATTGAGACGGCGAGTGAGTGCTATGAATATGGCTATACCGGGTCAGAACTCCGTGACCGGGCCATTACACGATTAGATGCGATTGGAGAGAGGAATAAACAAGGATTTGTGCCGATTGCGGAAATCCTTCCTGCGGTGGCAGAAGAAGTAGACAAAATCGCTGAAAACGGAAGTGATCTGACGGGTCTCCCGTCAGGGTTTGCAGATTTAGATTTTCTGACAAAAGGGTTCCAGGCATCAGACCTTGTTATGATTGCCGGGAGACCTAGTATGGGCAAAACGAGCCTTTCAACACAAGTTGCGTTGCATCTTGCCATTAAATTTAATATCCCGATTGCTTATTTTAGCATTGAAACCTCGAAAGAAAAAATCGCGGAACGGTTACAAGGACAATTGGCAAAAGTTGATTTGCGGAATATTCTCAGATGGACAGATGAGGATTGGGGCAAATGGACACATGCTGGAGATGAGCTCCATAACGCACCGATTTTTATCGACGATTCAAATCCGATCAACCACATTGAATTACGCGCGAAAGCCCGTCGGTTGCATCACCAGCATCCGATAGGATGTCTTGTCGTGGATTACTCACAACTGGTTACATGTGCATTGAAACAAGAAACTCGGCAACTGGATGTTGCTGAGATTTCTCGGTCGTTAAAATCCCTGGCCAAAACCTTACACATTCCGGTGCTTGCGCTTGCTCAATTAAGCCGAAAGCCTGAAAGTCGGTCTGATGGGCGACCACAACTTGCCGATTTAAAGGAAAGCGGACAATTTGAACAAGATGCGGATGTCGTGATCTTTATTTACCGTCCGGAGGTCTATGGCATTGAAGGGGCTGAAGGGCTGGCAGAGATTATTATCGGCAAACAGCGTAATGGTCCGGTCGGTTCGGTGCAACTGGCATTCGTGAAAGAGCACACCCGTTTTGAAACCCTGGAAACCCGACATGTGGCGCCGGATGCGCCGGAACAGGAGGAGGTGTTTTGAATGGATAGAAGTGAACTGTATATTATGATGTGTACACATGCGATTGAAATCCAAGCAGAGTGGAAACCACATATTGGCGATATTGGCTTTCCGTATGGGTTGTATGTCTGCCATTATATAAAATCATGGGGTGATAAAATTGGAAAACTTCGCTTTGAAGCATTGGAAGGGATTGGCGGTCCCGGCTGGCTTTATGAAAATGAGACATCTATCATTTGGCTTCCTCGACAAGATCAATTAGTCCAACTTGTCGCTGATAACTATGGAAACACATGGAGTCTGATAGATTTTTTTCATGATTTTATAATGGACATAAAGAATTATGTACTCTCTGACAATGTTCCGCTGGAACAATTATGGTTGTGTTTCGTCATGTATGAGAAATATGGTAAAGTCTGGAATGGCAAAGAATGGGTTCCCATCTTGATATGTGAAAAAGACGAGGAATAAGCAAGGAGAAAAAATATCGTGATCCCCCAAAAAGCATTACTATTGATGGCTGACAAAACCCCGGTAGATGTTTTTGATGACATGATACAACAGAACGGATTACCAAAATTACAAGCGTTGACATTCGGCATCGTGATTACTCCGATTATCTTCAATGCGACCGGTGAAATAGTGGGCTATGTGATTTTTTGGCATAATAATTTTTGTTCGGTGCATACGCTGAAAGATGATTGGCTGACACTACTCGGGATGGAAATACACGAAATACCCACGCGTGACGAAGCAACCGCATTATTTGAAAAATATTATACAAACCATGATTGACTTACCACTGTATAAAACGTATGAAAATGGGTGGGAACGCGCTGACCAGGACGGGTTCTACACGAAAACCCAACTCCGTAAGCAGGGGAAAGCTCTGCGTAAAAACCAATCTATTCGAGCACAAATCAAAAATCATTACGGCGAGTGCTATAATTTGTATCGGTTAGAGGAGAGCCGTGAAAAACGCCAAGTCACCGAGAAACAACGTATTGCCCTCGCGGAGGGACGCAAACACGGAACCTGTATCGGATGCTGGCATGATCGCCATATGTCGAAATTACGCCCATTCCCGCATTTGGAAGAATTACAGGACAACGGTCATTTCACAGGTGGAACTCATAATACCTTTTGTGGAAAATGCTATCAGTGGGCGTGGCGAGAATGGGAGAACTACTTAGACCGGCAACGCGTTAGACAGGATGCGATTCATACGGCTCAGGAACTTGTGACGCAGAAGAATACAGTTTACCTGGATACGGAAACCACCGGCTTAGGACAGCAGGATCGGATTGTGGACATCGCTATTGTGGATAGTGCAGGTGAAGTATTACTCAATACCCTGGTCAATCCAAAACAACACATTTCTTCTGATGTCACAGCTATTCATGGCATTACTGATACGATGGTCGTGGACGCGCCGACCATTCTTGACTTGACACCGCAATTAGAACACCTCCTAACGGGCACACAGATTGTCATCTATAATGTGAACTTTGACAGGCGGATGCTTGTTCAGAGTGGTTTTCCGGCGTGTGCAGAGATGTATTCCTATATCTGTGCGATGAACTTATATGCTCGCTGGTACGGCGAGTGGAGTAAGTATCACGGGAACTATAAGTGGCAATCGCTGACCGTGGCGCTGCAGCAGTGTCACCTGGAGTTCCCGGAAACAGCCCACCGCGCCGTGAACGATGCGCAAGCGACGCGGTGGCTGCTGGCGTGGATGGCGGAGCGGGAAATACTGAAATCATAAATTATATTCCGGTTTCTATCATATCTTCCAGCAATTCCCGTTGCTCCTCACCTTCGATTTGTTCAATTTCCTGTTGTATATCCTTGACATCAATTTCTCCGGCGATAATACGATTATAAAGGCGTCGTGTTTCAGTTGTCAGTTTATTCAAGGCATTCACTACTCCTGCAAGAGAATGTTCTTTTGCTTTTGGAACAATCGTATCCAAGATCAGTTGATTAAATTCTCCACGTTTACACTTGTGATACAATTCTTCAATATCCGGATATTCACACGGATCCCAGAATAAGGTGACCCGTGTAAATTTATCCTCCCGTGGTGTCTTGTTTTTCTTTCCCATTATTTTTCCCGTGCATTTTGATATTCTGCAAGTTCACTATATCCCTTTGCATTCGCATAGATCGCACGGGGAACTAAGTTCGCTCGTGAGATGTGTGTATTTAATTTTTTAAAGAGTTGTGTACCGCCTCCGCCTGCCACAAAGATATAATCCAATTTCTTCATATTTCTCCACAGATCTTCTGCTTTGTTGATAATGTTCTGCACAACAAATTCTTGTGCATCTTGAAGATCCTGTTGAATATCTATAAGTTCTCCATCGATTTTATATTCTTTTTTCTCAACAATTCGTGATGCTTCGAGGATAGAGAGCGTGAGGCCGGGGACCCTGTCCAATAATCGAGTTTGCAATTCTTTCGCAATGTCCCACATCGCACATCCGGCGTCAATTGAATCGCTCTCATCCGGAACATCTTTAAGGCGATAGGCATGAAGAAAATTCGTGGTCCTTCCTCCGATGTCAATAATTGCCACATGTGATGTGGCGATATCCATATCAATAATCGTTCCGTGTTCGATGCAAATGCCTGCGAGAACTCCGATTGCCTGGGCAAACACAGTCGCGCGATCGACAGAAAAAGTAAATCGATTCCCTCTAATTCGTTTAAAGGTATGTTGACCCAATAATTGCTCCTTTAACGTTTGACTATCGTGCTTGTAATACCGAATCGGCAACCCGGAAACGACATTGAGATGTTCGCCGTTCATAATGCCGAGTTCGGCCATTGCTGCTTGAAAAAAACAGGGATACATGTCGGCGGTAATCCAATCTCGGTCTGTTCGGATTGATGCTCCCCGTTGGTAATCAATGACATCATCACCAAATACGAACGATGGTTCTTCAAAGGCCAGTGATGAAGAACCGAATAATTCCATCATGGATGGTTTGTACTGAGAGATCGCCGTCCGAAACATAATCTGTTTATGTGTTGCGACAGCTTTAATATAATTATAGCCACCATCAAAGCCGATGGCACGTAAACCATTGGTACTCATAAAAATATCCTCCTTGAAAAAATGGGTTCTTGTTTGCATAGTATATACATCAGTTTCTCTAGTAGAATATATATTCATAAAAATTATAAGTCAATTAAAATTTTTATGAATTTACAAAAACATGAAAAAAATTTCCACGATAACAGGAATTTTAATAGGGTTGCTGTTCTTCTTGCCGAAAAGACGTTGACAGAAGTCAACATATTGTGTATGCTGAACGATGTTGCTGTTGCTATAGATGGGATTCTCTTGTATGGATAGTGACAAACATGGAGGGTTTTATACGACGCAAGGAGGGGGCTATGCTGACGATAAAAGAACTTTCTCACCAGACCGGATTGACTGCAGCTTTTATACGAAAGTGTCTACACTTGCTTGCAGATATTTTTCAAAACCATCTTCAATTCGGACAACATAATACCACACTCATCAATCAAAATGGGGTAGCAATTTTTCGAGAAATCCAACTGTTGAAAGAGCAAAACAAAACCATTCCAGAAATTCGAGCGTATCTTGAACAGCATCCGTTTCCTGCCATACAAACTCAATCACTCCTTCCTATGCAAAGAGAAAAACGAGACCAGGGAAAACAAGAGTATATGGAAGAACACTTTCAGGAATATATCGGAAAAATTTTTGAACTCCAACAAGCCCGGCTTGATGATAGAGATAAATTTCTCCGGGAACTCCAGGACAAAGATCACCGGATCCAGGACCTGCTACGCAAAAATGATGCATTGGAGGGACAGATAAAAATGTTGCCCGGTGGGAAAAGTCCATCTGAGGTACGCCAGGAATACGACGCTCAGGTGCAATCGACCCGTGATGCAGAACAACGATACCAGGAATTACAGCAAGAAACGGAATTTCAACATCGCGAGCAGCAGCGTAACGCCGATTATCGTCAGCGCGAACAGCAGCGACTGCTTGAGGATCTGAAAACCACCCCATTTTACCAGGGGAAAAAACGCAAGAAATTGATGACCAGGTTGGGGGAATTGCTTTCACCTGATCCATCGATGAAGACTGACTAACTAGATATTTTTTTCGATTAAACTTAATAAAAACTTATTCAAAAAATACTTGACAAATTTTAAGAATAGTCTATTTTAGTTCAAAATAAACTAATAAAACAATCACAATTATGAAATCACAATCTATTCGATTTCCAGACGACGTTCACGGGAAAGTTACCCGACTAGCACGGCAGGAGAAACGGTCAATCAATCAGCAAGTTATTCTGATGCTCGAAAAATATTTCGAAATCACTGAACAACCAGCGGATGCCCTCCCAGTCTGCCGCTCTGCCAACTCGGTATCCGGGCCAGGGAACAATCACTCGCTTGTATAGCGATCATGAAAGAATTACTCAATAACATCACAGAGATCGTCGATATCACGACATTTCTCGGTGGGATGCTTGCCGGAGCGTTCGCGGTGATCGTCTTGCAGGTGCTGTGTCAATTTATTATGCGACACTGGCGACCTCTATTAGTCCTGAGTGCCATTATCGGAAGTATCTCGCTTTTGATAATCGCTTTGTAATATCATGAATAACACAAATTTTTTTGTACTCAGCATGATTTTTTTCATCGTGTTCTTTTCAGGCAGTATGGTCGCGCAACCAGTCGCGCCAGCTACAAAATGGGATTATCAAGCAGCGCCAGAACACACCCAGCTCGTCCGAACATCTTCCGCTACGCCTGACGAATCACTGCGTATTCTCAATGGACAGCTTGCAAATCCACTTCCCTGTTCTGGTCTGGATGGCAGCGGGTGCGCCAATACACCAACAACATCTACGGCACTTCTTCCGTGCAGCGGGCCCGTGGGATCCGGTTGCACCAATACCCCGCAGTCGTCGTATACCAATCCGGCTACTCCGTACCCCAGGAACATGACCCCGGCTTTTTCACCAGCGCAGACGATCCAATATTATTCGCAACCGATCTATGTTTCACGACCAGTTTTCTACCAGGTCCCACAACCAACTATTGTCTGGAAGAATGTCACTCCACGACCAGTTCCGCTTGCATCAACATCTCCTAATCTTACGAAACTCTTTGCCCATTTGGACAAATATCAGCCAAAGCCCGAGACCAGTATCGAACCAGAATCGGAACAAATCGCTGCATTAATACCAACTCCAATACCCATATCGACATCAGTGTCAACACCGACACCAAAGCGAAAAATAGTAGCGTCCAGAGCCACAGCAGCCGTTGTCGTTGATATACAACCCGAACAACAGCCGATTGTTCGTCGTTCACGCAAAGTACCATTTGCACTTGGTGTGGGACTGTTACTTATTCTGGTTCCACTGTTTTGGCAACTGTATGTTCAAATTCATAAAATGATTACCAGCATCAAAGAAGGAAGGCATTCTCATGGAAGCGAACAACATTAAAAAAATCATAAAACACGGCTTTCTTATAATCGCCCTATTCTTCTGCATTCTGATGCTTGGGTCTTATGGATTGAAACTTGTCACCCTGGATTACCTCATCAACCAGGATGAACGAGTTGTCGAAGCCAAGATCACCAAAATGCTCACCAATATTACCTGGTATGCATGGGTAGGCCGTATTGTGACGGCTATCGGAGCCATTGTATTATTGATCGTTATTCCGATCAGAATCATCCTGCCAGCCTGGACCCGGCACAAACAATCTAAAATCCATCAATGGAAAATTGGAAATAGCTCAGGAGTAGTTGAAGAAAAACATCTTCATGATTTCAACATCATCTCAAATGGACTCACGGTTGCCGAACAACTTGAAAAAATACATGGCGGCGAGGCACGAGCCTTTGGAATTTATACCAAAATGGCCGATGTCCAGACGAAGCAAATAGGTGCCCTGCTTGGAAGAAGTGGAATCCACGGAAACCTTACACGAGTTCAAGCTTCAGAATCCCAACACGCCCTGCCCGAACACATGCAGACTACCCCCACATTTGCTCAACTTCTTGAATCCGGCGAACTGGCTTATGGCAAACCCATGATTTTGGGCTATGAAAACGGGATCCCCCGACGCGGTTCATTTCTTGATATTTATTCCTCAGCTATTGCGGGTGAAAGTGGTTCTGGCAAAACCTCAACCATGCTTTTTCTGATCGGTAGCGGACTGCTCTGTGAACATGTTAGATATATTGCTATCGATCCGCATTACCCGCACCCGCAGTCCCTGGGGAAAAAAACCCAGTCTCTCTGGGAAGCAGGCTTCATGCGAATAGCAACACTCAAAGATGACATCTTAGAGGTGTTAGCCGAAGTCGAGCAGACGATCGATGATCGGTTACATCAGATTGATATCAATACAACCCCTATTGTCTTAGTCATTGACGAACTTGCATTTCTCACAAAAACATGCACCGCAAGTTCAGTCACCCATACTATGGAACGCATCAGTACTGAGGGTCGCAAAGTTAGCGTGTATATGCTGGCTTCTTCGCAAACCTGGTTGGCCTCACGTACAGGTAAGGATTCTGTTGTTCGGGATACGCTGACGAGCGCATATGTTCACCGCATTAAACCGAAACAAGCTAATCTGCTTTTACAGGATAAAGACGATGTGAATAAAGTAAAAAAATATGTCAAACAGGCTGGTGATGTGTTGTTTTGCCCGGTGGGAGGCGAATCAGTTATATCTAAAATACCTTTTACCACCGAATATGACATGAAGATGTTGGCAACCACCTTACAACCCCGAACGCCTCACGTCGTTTCTCCGGCTTCGAGTGCAGATGTGACTTCCTGCGATTCAGTTCAGAACATTCAGTCTGAATCATCTAACGAATGCACAGACGAAAATGTGAAGCAGTTGCCGGAATCTCAGGCACTCGAAATCCCGACAGAATGGGACCGAAAAATGTATCAACAATGTATGGTAAAATATCAAATCTCTCAGTCCCAAATTGACAAAGCCGGAATTGGTGTTCCCAAATCTACCCTATCGAATTACCTTCGAAATCCTGAAAAGGATCTCACGCGTGAACAGCATGAACACCTTCAAAACTACCTGATTTTCACGATGACGAGTAAAGCGTGAATAGATGTTCACGTCTGTTCCCCTAGCGTGAACATCTGTTTACGATTGTTCATGATTGTTCATGTTCATGAACAAATTTTCATTTTACAGAGTCGTATCGCCAATACATTTATAAGAAGAAAACAACTTTTTTCAGTTTCCGATCATTATGTAATTGATCGATGAGGTGGCCTAATGCACATTTGGAAGAAAAACCATCCAGACGTTAAATGGCACTTGTTCCCTATTATAGAGGACAATGGACAATTGAAAAGTTTATGTGGGATGCCTCAACAATATCATTGCCTTGTCCGAGATAGCCCGCCTCCTGAGCATGAGCAGTGCGAGAAATGTGAGAAACTAGCAGAGTTGGCATAATGTGTGCAAAAATTCAAGTATTATGAGAGCAGCTAAAAAAAAAGCATACAAAGCTAAAATCACAGAGAATCAAGTCGGAGGCCGAGCGTGCCGGATAATGATTCCCGGAATTGCTCTATCTCAGGGAGAAGAATCGCTTAACACTCAATTTGGCGATACACTCTACTATACTATGGAGTGGAATGAGCAATTGAAATGTTGGGTGGTTGTTTCTGTATAAAGTGTGCAATCCATTTCATAAAAAAAAACAAGAGTGTGCTTACCTATACCATGATAGCAAGTACCTTGAAGTATGATAAAGATTGCACACTAGGGGAAGTGAATTGCACAGTTTATCTTTCTTCTGATAATAGGCAAAGTGGAGAAACCGAGATAAAAAAGTATGAAATGGATTGCACAATTTGTTATGGTTTCCCTCCTTTCTTCTTGCTTACATATCCATAAAATGTACTTTCTAAATTTATTTTCTTCTGGGTTCGGGTATATAGATACAATGTTGAAACAATTATTATATTAGAATGTGCAATCTGGCACAGACCATGCAATGCTATAAATATGAAAACAACAAACAAGACAGAAAAGATTATAAAAAGAGCCAACTGCCCAGTAAAGCAATACGAAAGGCTTGAACAGCAACAGGCAGATGCAGCTTGAGAATCTCATTAGCATCGGAGGATGGTATTTCATTTACCATTGGAGTAAAAAAGCTCAAGCCTGATGTTGTGTCTATGGTGGAATTTACAACTAAAATAATCGGGTGTAATACCCAAACAGGCGAAATGCCAAAGGATAATAATCATGGATAAGTTGAAAAGTTTATTGCAGGAAGTAGTCACGCAGGGCGACCTGCGACGGAAAGAAGCGAAGTTGTTGGAGCGGGCCGTGAAAAATGCCTGCGATCAGATCGGTAAAGCTTCCCTGGAGGCTGGTGTCTGGGGCAAATATATGAGCGTCAATTTAGGGTCGGTTGAGAATGACGGGTATAATGACAAGGATTACATCGCCTATCTTAGCCCAACTGAGAGCAACAAAGAGCAGCATGTGGTTGTCCGGTTGGCGGAAGCATGGGAACGTGAGGATCACTGCGGATATACGGAACTTGAAATTGATCCTTGCGATGAATACTGGACGAACCATGAAGGAATGCGATGCCCTCCACGCTGGTTGACTGTAAAGCTGGCTCACCGACTTGAAGAACTTGCCCAAAAGTTGTATGATCGGGTCAAACAATTATCTGATGAAACGTCTCGGGCACGGCAAACAGCTGAATCGTTTAAACTGTAAACCAGATCCTTCCCCGTCGCAGATCTGGTGGCGGGGAAAGTATTCTAAGGAGGAAATAACATGGCAACACAAGCGACACATTTTGGAGTAACTTATAAAGAAGTAGGACATTGCGAAATTGAACCGCATGGATTTATTCTCCAGAAGGATAGTAAGTTTCAAGGAGATAGTGCCTATGCTCCTTACATTGTGACGAAAGCTCATGATTGGGATCTGGGAAAAAAGGTAATTTTCCCGACAGAAGAAAAAGCAGAAGAGGCCCGAGTACAAAAAAATGCAGAGGTCGACGTATCATGGCATGTGTATATGCGATAAATTCACGGATAAATTTTCAGATATAAACCAGGGGTGCCAAGCCCCCACTTCAGGAGGAGAAAACATCATGGAATGTTCACATTATTGTAAAAGATGCGGATGGTCATGGGATTGCGCTTTTCCGTATTATGAAAAAAACACTCTTTCAGAGGCACAAGATGAGGGATTTGCCTGTAACGACATTTGTTCTTACTGTGAGCCAACTGAATATAATTGGCGAATAGAACAGATTCAGGCAGAACGAGATGCCAATCATGAAAAAGAAAAAATTCCCTTTGGTACGCAAACAAATAAAATGATTTTTGGTGAGCCTCCAAATCAATATTGGCGACTCCAACATTTGTGTGAAAAATTAGGAATTAGGTTTCGAACGGAGGACTGCTCGATGATTTCGATTGAGCATTTAATATATTTTGTTGTCCAAGCCAAAGGATTTATTTAAGCAGTGGTACTATGTCCACTCAAGATTGAGAAAAAGGAGAAAATGACATGAAAAAACTTATAAGAACATGGAAAACGCAATCAGGAGTACAGCATGAACGAATCACAGATTCAAATATTAATGGCAGAGATTGAGCGCATCACTGCGGTCGAGGTATGTGGGGAAAAGATTCCCCTCGACTTCACCGCATCAACATCTGATGCACTCATCTCACCTGATTCACTAGAAGGAACAAAGTTGACTCTTGCTAGCGTTCATGAATTTCCGGATATGAAAGAATGGACTGACTGGCAAGTAGCTCTTTTCACCATCCCGGAGAGTCTGAAGTCTGATGTTGAAGAAAAGTACCGGGATTTTGACGATTATCCGGTATTACTCACGAAATGGTTTAAACTTCCTGGTTTTAAAGAGAAATCAACAGTCCAAATCATTTTGGATTGTAAAGAAGTTCGTGGAGTCGGTTTCAGGTGGAGCCTGGCTCTGCGAGTAGTCTTGTAAAAATCATGAGTTATAAAATTTCAAAAGAAGATTGGGAAGGAAGGAATCCTAATAACCCTGATGAGTGTAAAAGTAACTATTGCTGGTGTCAGAATTGTAATGGTGGTCATCCTGTTCGTCTACCACAGGTAGGCGAAGAGTTTTTTTCAACGGGCTTATACCGCAAGCCTGCTCACCAAAAAGGACGGACACTGTTTTTAATTAAAGACCAGCTAGGTTTTAAAGCTTGGACATCACGTCTTTATGGAGTTTGGCTTTTAGGGAAATATGAGGCCGAGCAAAATCAAGAAGAAATCTTGGATTATGGTGAGTCCACTACGAAGCAAAGCCTTGTAAGATAAGAGGTGAACAACTAGAATTCAGGGACATCCGCGGAGTCGGTTTCAAGTGGAGCCTGACCCTGCGGGTGCTCTTGTGAAAATATGAAAGAAGTATCTTTTAATAAGTCGGTTTTTTCAGGATGCGGTTTAAACGCCAGTTATAATAAGTTGAAAATTGGTGACACGGCATGTCCGGGAGATCGCCATACACCTGGGCCTAAAATCCGTTATGAAATAGTCGCCGGAGATAAGGCTAGTGGGTATAGCGTACAAAAAATTCGAGTTGGCATTGTTGATAAGCCAATTGGTCGATATAAAATTGTTGAGTGATAAAAAAAGGACGTCCGTGGAGTGGGCTTCCGATGGAGCCTGGCCCTGCTGATGTTCTTGCCAAAATTACAAGTAGTCTTTCAACCTTTCTGGAAGAATCTTTCTCAAATTATACACGGCTCTATCTCTCCATCTTGTTCATAAAAAAGAGGGAATGTCCCGATGACACTACGAACAAAAAAACACCACGAACTGCAAACAATCATTGATAGCATCCCTGACATCTCCATGCGCAAACAGATGGAGGAGGCGTTACAGGAGAACGAATATCGCTTTCGACAGATTGTTGAACGCACTCCCTTTGTAGGCCTACATGAATATCGGTTGCAAAAAGGAGACCTGGTCTTTGGGGGCTACAATCAAGCCGCTAATACGATTTTACACCTTGACCATACGCCGTTTATCGGGAAATCTATCGGAACGGTCTTTCCGGCTCTGACAATGGATTTGTTGGACCACTATCGAAAAATCGCCCAACAGGACGGTCTGACCTGGCGTTCTGAAGTCCATTACGCCGATCAACAGATTGAAGGGTGGTACGACATCTTTGCCTTTCATTGTTGTGAGCAGGGCATCGCGGTGACTTTTACTGATATTTCGGCCCAGAAACACTTAGTACAACAGCTTGAGGACGCTAAACGGCATCGCTATCAATTCGGTGCGCTGATCGGCAAAAGCTCAGTCATGCAAGACGTCTATCAACGCATTGAGAAAGCTGCACGCATTGATTCTTCGGTGTTGCTCACCGGGGAAAGTGGAACCGGAAAAGACGTCGTGGCGCAGATGATTCATTCACTGAGTCAACGGAAACATTTCCCCTTTGTTGCGATCAACTGCGGAGCGATTCCCCACAATCTCATGGAAAGTACATTTTTCGGACATAAAAAAGGAGCATTTACCGGCGCGGACCAGGATAGGCCTGGCTATTTTGATCGCGCTCATCAGGGAACCTTATTTCTAAATGAGATCGGGGAACTCAGTTCGAGCCTCCAGGCCAAGTTTTTGCGGGTGATTGAAAACGGGAAATATTCCCAGGTGGGTGACACAAAAGACAAATACGCTGATGTTCGCATTATCGCCGCAACCCACCAGAATCCCCATCAGGTCTTGCGTCAAGATTTGTACTATCGCGTGAATGTGATTCCGATCCATCTACCGCCGCTTCGGGAACACAAAGAGGATATTCCTCTCCTCATCGATCACTTTCGTCAAGATACTGAGATCCCCAGACAAGTATCTATGCAACTCTATCAGTATAATTGGCCGGGCAATGTCCGCGAACTGTCTCAGATCGTCCAACGCTATTGTACGATCGGGATCCTTTTTGATATCTCCGATGTCTCGTTTGGGGACGTCCAGGGATTACAGAAAGCCCTAAACGAATTTGAACACCAGTATATCACTCGTGTTCTCCAACGCTCGTCCACCCATCGGGACGCTGCGAAACGATTAAAAATCTCGACCCGAAATCTGAGGCAAAAATGTCAAAAATATCATCTTTCCTAAAGCGGACATCCTGATCCGCTATTCGGCTTATGTGTTCCGCATCCTCTCCCCCTCGAAAGCTCTAAGGAAAGCACCGTTTTCGATAAATTTCCGGCGGAACATTCTGTCCGCCTACGTCTTTCTTTCATCCGGGTAACAAGTTCCCCTATCCCCCGGTGTCCAATATTATATAAAAAATGTGTAACCTGGTATAGGAATTGCTAGTACGATCCCGTCGGAGGTGATTTCTATGTCACAAATATTTCAGTCTGGCGCCCATTTCTTAGTGCGCATCAATCCGGAGTATGAACGGGAAATGTTGACACTTGGCAAAACAATCTGGACTCGTCCAACATCAATGTCTGTTGTGCTTTCGGCATATCGGGACGCACGCTGTCGATTGATGTATTTACCCAATGACGGGAATACCCGACTCAGCGAACATGCGGACACCTTAGAACGCAGTGATACCTGGGTCAATATTGGTGGGAACGAATACGAGTTACAGGAAATTCGGTGGTTCCATGTGATTTCATGGTTCTGGCAAGCGATAGTTTGCGGTACAATTTGGCCCTGGCGGTGGACGTGGACGCAGTTAATCAAAAATATTGCTTGACAATTTTGTATGTATCATTGAATCATTGTACAACAAATCAACTTCAATCTATGGAGGATTGTTTTATGAATGTTTTAGCAAAAATTGTCAAAGCCGTCGAAATCGTGAAGAATCTCCTGAACGACAAGACGGAATCCGAGATTCAGGAACTGAGCACGCATATTCAGCAAACAATGAAAGAAGCGACCGATGTTATGACGTCGGTCAAAGAACTCGGCCAGGAAACCAAGGAATTGCTTGATGAAACAACAATCATTGTTACTTTAGCAACCGCTATTCTACAACGATTCTGGGGTCAGCCTGACGCTGGTTCACGAACGCTGTACCCGGCTGACGTTGAACAGTTTATCGAACAGGGCGTCAATCAGTTGTAGTCAAACTGTTCTGAATTTCGTGCATCGTGACCCGCATCTGTTGATGTAAGTCATGAATTGTGCTCTCACCGAGACGGCGATTCCATGTCTCCTGGGCGTGGTCTCGCCGTTCATCGCTTGTGCCCTCTAAATGCAAGGAATCCACAAACCACGCCGGGACGGTTAGCGTATCTTGTATCATCTCAATGTCTCTCCACAATTTAAGTTGAGCGATGGAAAGTTCTTTTCCGAGTTCTTGCATTTCTTGCCATTTCTCCCAGAGGAATGCACTCGCCGCTGCGCGTTTCAGTCGCATATCCTCACTCAGTGCCGCGTATCCGCGTCCTGGTGTCCATACAGCCGTTTCACAGCGCGGAAAACGTTGAGCCGCATCAAGGAGTGCCGATTGATGCTGTTCGATAAATTCCTGTTCGGTGACTCGTTCAACAGCTTGCAAAAACGCTTGTTTCGTGAACCAGCCTTTCACGCGAAACTCCCCCTCTTGCCGTGCGTGTTGGAACGCTGACAACTCTTTCAAAATACTTGCAGGCAATTCGATATTTTTTGCCACCCCAAACACCGCATCAGTGACCCGGTATTGCACCGAATGAGCAACTAATGCGTGAATTTGCACGGCGGGCAAGAATGAGACATCATAGGGAAAGTCCCGCTGTTCACGAGCCGTCTGATTGATGGAGTGCTGATAGCGTTCACTGATAAAGGGCGGAGCCGCATCTTTGGAAAATAGCCACCCTACGGCACGAGACACCGCAATGATCTGATGGTCTATGGCTTCCTGTTCACGATTTAAGTGCTCTATGTAGTAGAAATTTCGCTCTCCGGGGCTGAATCGAGTGTCAACGTCTCCGCGGGTAAGTCCCCAGGATTCTCCGAAATAACTGTAGATTCGTGATTCGAAGTCTCGGGCAGCAGACTGCTCAGAATCTGCCGTTTTATCTCCGTCCACCAGGTCAGGAGCTGGTGCACGCCCAGCATCCCCAGCGTCAGGGTCGCCAGGTTTTTTTTGGCGAAAGGGTCGTCTACCACCCCAAAAAGCCATTGTTCGAGGTAATCTAACGCATACGGGAGGTCTAACAGGTCGAGTTCACCGCCGAATAAGAGATATAGGATCCGTTGCACCGCGTCCTGTTCCTCCTTGAGTATCTGCCAGATGGACTTTTGGTAGGGTTTGTGGCAGAACGGACAACGACTTTGTGTCTCATCACGCACGGGAATCCCATCCCATTGCGCAAGCTGTTTGTCGGCCTGCCGGACAATTTCGTCGCGTTTCTTTTTACTTAGTTCTATATCCAACAATGCAGTTTGTTTCATGACCCAAAAGTCATGATACAGGTCTGCGCACCGACACACATTGGTCTGATTGAGTTTATCAAGAACCGGTGCGAGTTCGGTGCCGATGCTCCGCAACACTTCAATGGATGGACTGACGATTTCCGCTGGGGCATATTGTTCGATTGCCGGATTCCAGATGCGTAAAAATCCACGGCGGCGCTGCCCGCACTGTTCAATGCGCTGGCGTTCCTCGCGGGTGTACCCGTCGGGAATGAAGGTCGGATCAAGAATCTGATTTTCGTTTTCGTCTGTGTTGTACTTCATCAATAAATTTGATTTGTGGCATGATGATTCTCCTACAAGATTTTTAGAAATAACATATCATATTTAATGGTATCTAATCCCGTTCTATTTGGATTCGGGTCGAAGACCACTCCACCATTATATGCAATCACGGCGTGGGGAACATCGTTCGCCGTTCCGATAGTGTGATATATACCGTTGATTGTATCATGATTTTATGATCTCGTGATTTTATGATCTCGTGTAAAAGAGCAACATCCCCATTCAATAATTCCTCCGCTACGGCGATCATAAGCCGTTTGTTTTGTTCTGGGACATCTGCCCACGGTTTTGCACTCTCCTCACGAGTTTTATACCCGAACTCAGGAGCAAGTTCCTCGTAATACTGATGGAAGAGTGATGCTAAATATTCCGCTTGTGTCATGATTGTTTTCCTCATGGTATGAGTACCGTTGTCCCCGGGCCAACAAACAGCGCATATTGATAATATCCCCGGTCATGTGCCCGCAAGTGCGCGTGTATCGTGTTTGCGCGAAACCATGCATTGACTGCGTCTACGCCATTACGCGGATCGGGAACCTCGATCGATAACTCATGACCCTGACTGCGTAATATCGCTGTCAGACACCGCTGTGAGAATGACGGTATTTCCGGTTCCGGTGGCTCCTCCGGAGTATCCTCCTGTACCGGTGACAGTATTCGTAGCACCGTGAAAATGGCACTAAGCATGTCATTTAAGAATCCTCTGTGCATTGTCATTCCATTACCCTTGGCCTATCACATCGAGATGAATATATTCAACCGTTTCCGTTTTGGTTCGTTTCCTTCCTGTGAGAGAATCTTTCCATGTTCTTTTTTCCTTCACTTTTTCAACGTTCTTCACACGATACCGAGTATTGCGAGCCAACAAGACTTCTTTCTCACCTTTTAAAATTCCAGCAAGCTCTCCCGGTTTCCCCGCTTTTGTTCCTTTAGGTGCATTAACAACGAATAAACGCGACTCTTCTCCCCGTTGAAAGCTACGAGCAGTTTCTTTGTCAGATGTTGTTGACGTAAAGCCTTTTTCAGTAAATTCCAAGCCTTTTAAATTTCCACTTTTTAAGGCTGCATTCACTTCAGGGACAGACGCTGCACGATAAAGCCTTTGATCTTCATAGAGTTTTGTATCTTTGGTCAACTGACTTTTTGCTAATGCTGCATCTAATTGTTTTATGGTTTCCCGGTTTTCTGCGGATATGTCCCCTTCACGCAAGTCTGTGTTAATAGCTTCATATTTTTCTGATATATACGTCATTTTCATTCCATGCTTGCGATACCGCCTCAGCTTGCCCTTTGACGACGTCGTTGAATATGGCTAATGAAATTCGAGAAAAGTCATACGTCGTTCCTCGCGCCATACTCTGCA
>Ga0209976_10000250_pt1 | contig 39697 bp, 33 predicted proteins | sample SumtaG_FD_182806 | JGI IMG/M metagenome (GOLD analysis project Ga0209976, IMG submission 182806) | Deep subsurface microbial communities from Indian Ocean to uncover new lineages of life (NeLLi) - Sumatra_00157 metaG (SPAdes) (version 2) | ecosystem: Environmental > Aquatic > Marine > Oceanic >...
GATCCGTCTTATAAAATTATCACCCCAACAGATCAGTGGATTCTCATTAAACAACATCTTTTTGATTTTAACCTTAAGTTTTACCGCCCTCTTGGCAACCCCACCAAATTTATCTCTGCCTTAATCAAATTTTTTTCCCGCTGCCAAGACGAAGATGTTAATATTAATTCTTTACAAATTTTCGCTCAAAAACAAAAAAAATCTGCCAAAACCGAAACTGATCACGAATCAGCAGACAAGCTATTAGAACTAGCTTCTGCCTACCAAACTTACTACCAGCTAAAAATAGACCAATCATTTTTAGACTTTGGTGATCTTATTACTCAAACCCTTCGTCTTCTTAGGGGTAGAAAATCAGTTCTTAATAAATGTCAAATTCAATTCCAACATATTCTTGTTGACGAATTTCAAGATACCAATTATGCCCAGTATCAATTAATCAAGTTCCTTGCCCCAGTCAAAAACAACCCAAATCTCACTGTCGTAGGGGACGACGATCAATCAATCTACAAATTCAGGGGAGCCGCCATTAGCAATATTCTTGACTTTAAAAAAGACTATCCCACCTCCCGCGAAATAGTGCTTTCCAAAAACTATCGTTCCATCAAATCCATTCTAGACTCAGCTTACACGCTCATCCAAAACAACAACCCTGATCGTTTAGAAGTCAAACTCAAAGTCAACAAAAAACTCAAATCTACAAATTCCAAAAACCCCAAAAATCAACCCACTGTCATTAACTCTGCCACGGGAGAAGTTGAAGTTAAATTTGTCATTAAAAAAATCTTGGAACTAGTGGCACACGAAAACTACACCTACAAAGATTTTGCCATTTTAACCCGCGCCAATTCTCACCTCGATCAGTTTGTAACCGGCCTTAAACGTGCTGGATTACCTTATCAACTCATCGGCAATCGTGGGCTTTTTGACCAAGAAGAAGTCAAAGATTTAATTCATTTCTTGCGCGTCATTGCCAACCCGGAAGATTCTATTTCTCTTTTTCAATTTTTGCATTTTGACCAATTTAACCTCACTGCTGAAACCATTCTCAACCTCTTAAACCAATCCAAACGCAAATCACTCTCTCTTTGGGATATTATAAAAAACCAGTCAACTGACGACATTATTACCCTCGTTAATCTCATTACAAATTTTCAGAAAAAGTCATTACAAGTTTCCGTCAGCAAACTTCTTCATGACTTCATTCTTGAAACTGGCTACATTAAATCGTTAACTGATAAAGACTCAATTGAAAACCAGCTCAAAATCAAAAATTTAAACCTCTTTTTTGAGCGCATCCAACGCTTTGAAGCTGAAACTAAACCCGCCCATGTTACTGATTTTGTTGATATTCTCAATCTATGGCAAGAAGCAGGGGACAACCCCGCCCAAGCTGTCATCGAAGACATTGATACCATCAATTTACTCACCATCCACTCTGCCAAAGGCTTAGAGTTTCCAGTCGTTTTTATCTCTAATCTTATTGCTGGCCGCTTTCCCTCCATCAACCGAAGAGATCCAATCGAATTTCCTGATGGACTCATCAAAGAAACTCTACCCGAGGGTAGTAGTTTTATTCAAGAAGAACGTCGCCTTCTTTATGTTGCTATGACCCGGGCCAAAGATTATCTCTATCTCACTTGGAGTCAAGACTATGGAGGTGTACGTGCTAGAAAACCAAGCGGCTTTTTAAAAGAAACCAAACTCAAAGAATTAGTAGTTGACCCAGAACCTCTTCAGCTTTCTTTAATTACCAAACCACCCGCTCCCAAAACTCGTTATTTAGAAAAAAGTGGTAAGGTGGATCTTAAATTTATTTCTTACTCCCAAATAGACACTTTTCTCTCTTGCCCTTTAAAGTATAAATATCGCTATATCTTACGCGTTCCAGCCGAACCTCATCATGCTCTCTCATTTGGTCAGACCATCCACAATACCCTTCATCATTTTCACCAAATAGAGCTTCAAGGAAAAACTCCCTCTTTGGAAGAGCTGCTTTCTTTTTATGAAAAAAACTTTATTGAATTAGGTTACGAATCCCAAGATCATAAAAAAGAACGTTTTAAAACTGGCAAAAAAGCCTTAACAACTTATCATAAACAATTTGCCAGCCTGTTTGGCAAACCTCACTTACTCGAAAGAAACTTTCGCTTAAATATTGCTGGCATTCCTTTAATTGGTAAAATCGACCGAATCGACAAATTAGATCAGGACTTTGAAATCATTGATTATAAAACAGGCTCCACCAAAGATCAAAAAACTGTTGATCGCGACAAACAACTTACTATTTACGGTTTAGCCGCCAAAGAAGCTTTAGGCATCACTCCAGCCCAAATGAGTCTTTATTTTATTGAAGACAATCTTAAAATCACCACTACCAGAACAATAAAAGACTTTGATAGGATTAAATCCTATCTAGAAACAAAAGTAGGGGAGATTCAAAAATCAGACTTTCCCGCCAAACCAGGTTGTCCCTTTCCTTGCTCCTTTTGTGAATACAACAAAATCTGCCCCTTTGCTAAAACAAAATAAAATTAACAATTGACAACTACATCAGATGATATTCTAATTAAATTATTGTGAAAAAATTACTATTTATCGCACTTTTAATAATAGTGACAGTTTTTGGCTACACCTTTAAAAACTGGTTATAAACAAGCAATTAAATCTGAAACCACGCCAGGAATGTGGACTCCATTTATTATTGCTGGACCAAAAATTAAACAAAATTACTTTCTTGGAAACAAACCAATTGAAATGGTTGATCAATACCCCACAATCATGACTGCCTTAGATGAAAAAATTCCTGAGTTTGTCCAAGGAAAAACTCTTAACATCTTCAAATAATTTCCTTGTTACTTCCTAAGTGATACACTTTTTAACAATATGCTTAAACGTGATCAATTATTCAACTTCCTAACAATATTTTTTATCTTAATAGTTTTTATTCTAGCAATTTGCATAGTTAACTTAAAAACCCAACTATGGCCATCAAAAAAACTATCAAACAGTTGTCCTAACTGTAATATTGTAATTATTGATATTGATATTCTTCGCGCAGATGCGCTTGAGTGTAATACAGATAATCCAAACGCTCCCAATATTTGTCAGCTTTCAAAAACTGCTTCATACTTCAAAAACCACATTAGCCATTCAGATTTAACTCGTCCAAGCTTCATATCTGGACTTACTTCTCTTTACTCAAGTTCTCACAATGCTTGGAACGAAATGTACAATGAAATCAATGATGAAATAGTTCTCTTATCAGAAATATTAAAGAAAAACACATACTCAACTATATTTATAGGCACACTAACGGAACAAATATCTACTGATGGATTCAAAGAGGTTATTGACATTCCTGGAATATTAGACAGTGAATTCAAACCAGACGAGATAATAAATAACCTTAAAAAAAAGCAACCATTCCTACTTTATTTCCATACCTCTGAACTTCACTTTCCCTATCTGCTGGGAGAGTATTCAAATAACAACAATCAAGACCTGGCTCCAAAGAACATTCCGACCACGTGGAAAGAATATGACGAATTAGTTGCAGAATACATCATTAACCACAACACTGATATTTTCACGCAAGAAGCAATAAATTCACACCCAGAACTATTTCAGGGCAATATCAAAGAAAAAAAAGAAAGCATATATATTTTCTTTAAAGAAGCTGCAAATACTCCAAAAACAAAAGCTGCATTTATAAAGAATGCTTGGAAGAAGCCAAAATATGACTCTGTCATGAATTTTATTGATGTTAACAATCAAAATCATATTCAATATCTAAAATCTAACTATCAAGAATTGCTCACTTTAATCGATAACAAATTAGCTAGTTTACTAAACACCTTTAACACACCAAAATTTGCCAACAACACAATCATTATCATTAAATCTGATCATGGAGAAGAATTTTATGAGCACGGAAGCTTTAGTCACAACAATAACCTTTACCAAGAACTAATCCATATCCCATTAATTATAAAAACACCCTCTAATCGTCCAGTAGAAATCAATAGTTTTTCACAAGATATTGACATTATGCCAACACTGCTTGATCTTATCGATATAGATATTCCACTCCAAGCGCAAGGAAAAAGTTTAGTTTCTTTAATGGAAGGATCAAAAACATCGGTTAATCAGCATCAAATTGCTCAAAAAGCAGAAGGATCTATAGCATCTTTTCGAAAAGGTGACTTGAAACTTATCATGAAAGATTTTAGGCCTTTTGAGCTTTATGACCTTCTTCAAGATCCCAAAGAGAAAAATAATCTAATAGATTTAGAAGAAAAAACAACCCTTCTACTATATGAAGAATACAATCAAATTATAAATTCACAGAAAAAATATTCTAATCCTGCCTCATCAATTATTAAAAGTATTGATAAACAAAAAAGGGAAAGGTTAATTAAAGAAGGATATTTTTAAAACACTGAATCATAATAGTAATTAGTGCATTTTATTGACTGCAACACTTTTTGAAACACTTCAACGTTTTCATCAGAAATAAATCTTATTAATTCAAGCTCAAAAAGTTGTTCACGATCTTGACAATAAAATAGCATTAAAAATTCTTCATGAGTAATTTGTGTTTTATCACAAGTTCCCATTATTAATCTATCGTTTAAATAGGCATTGTAATGAACTATTTCGACTCCGCTTATTACCTCATCAACAACTTTAGGAATAAACTCCTGTCCACACTCAATAACGTCAGAAATTTCTCCAGGATAAGGAGAAATTGCTCTATCAAATAACCCATTCACTCGAATGATCTCACGATCAATAACTTTTTCAGAATCTTCTTTAGAAATGTTAGATCTAACATTTACTCTTAATAACAGTTTGTCTCTTTTTGAGTATAAAGCCCTGAATATATCAGAATCTTCATGATAAATTTCTTGTATTTTAAATTCTTGTTTATCCAAAAATGATAAACAAGACAATCTATTGCACCTGTTAACACTCTTTATCCAAAAAAGACCAGCTATTAACAAAATAACAATTAAAAGTAATAAACTCTTCCGCTTTAAAAATTGTTTAAACATTGGTAAAACAATTAAGTAACTATAAACCAATCTAATAAAAACCAGTCATAAAAGCAACACAGTAAATGAAAAAATTTACGTTAATAGCTTTCACCGCCACATTTTTAGTAATTGTGACAACCTTTATTCTTATAAATATAATTAGAGGTAATAAAAATATTTCTATTTACAAACAAGAAAAACCGTCATGCTTAAACTGTAATGTTATTTTTATTTCGTTCGATACATTAAGAGCTGATAATGTTGGTTTATACGGTTATGAAAAGAAAACTACCCCCAACATAGATAAGTTCGCTAAAGAAGGAATTGTTTTTACCAATACTATCAGCGTGGCTCCATGGACATTGCCTGCAACCATGAGCTGGTTCACTGGCGTATATCCATCTCAACACAAAATTCTCAACAAATTCACCCTCACTTCAACTGGTGAAGAGAAAATCTCCAATTTAAAAAATTTATCGCCAAACCTAAAAACTTTAACAGAAGTGTTGGAAGAGAACGATTACAAGACTGGCGGTTTCACCGGCGGAGCAGGAGTTCACCACAAATTTGGTTTCAATCAGGGTTTTGATATCTATGTTGACGATCAAGACTTTGCAGGCTTTAACTACACAATGCCTAAAGCCCTAAACTGGATTAAAGACAACAGTAATAGGAAAATTTTCGTGTTTCTCCACGGCTATGACATTCATGGTCAATATGTCCCTGAGGGGGGTTATGACTATCGCTTTGTCGATTTTGACTACAAGGGTAGTCTTACAGGCTCTAAACAAGAACAAAAGGAACTAAGAGAGGAGGGAATAAGAAAAGGAAAAATCTTTCTGACAAATAATGACGTAAAATATCTTACTGCTTTGTATGATGAAAAAATTAGTCGTGCTGATCAACAATTTGAAAATTTCCTCAACGAATACCAAAAACTAGGCCTCATGAATAAAACCATCTTTATTCTAACCTCTGATCATGGTGAAGAACTCTACGAGCATAGTCGTATCGATCACGGCCACTCTCTTTATGAAGAATTAATCAACGTACCATTGATAATAATTTATCCAGGGATTATTGAAAAAAAAATAATTCACTCACAAGTAAGAAGCATAGACATTATGCCAACAATTATGGATTTATTAGGAATAAAGTTAAATGAGGAAGTAACACAGCAAATGGCAAGCACAAGTCTCATTCCACTAATACAAGGAAAAAAACTATCTTTAGATGCTTTCCCAGAAACTGATTATCGCTATTCCATTTTTTTGCGCGCCCTAAGAACACCAGATAATTGGAAATTAATTCAAAATCTGGAAAGTAAAACAGAAGAAGTTTACAAATTAAACAAAGACTCGCAAGAAAAAAATAACCAAATTGGTAATAAACAAACAGAATTATTAAGGCAAAAATTAAACTCTCACATCAATAGAATAATTAGAAACTAATTTCGATAAGACAAAGATCTTAAAAACACCTTTTTTTAAAAAAACATAATCCATGCAAGTTGTTAAAACCATGATGTCTTCTAGGTGGAAATGGTTAGCTCGCTCTATATTTTACAGACTCTATCGCCTAATACATTTATTAAAATGGAATTTATTTAAAGTTGTAGAAATTGAAACAACAATAATCTGCCTATTTGCCAAAACAAAATAGAATCAACAAACCTACGCATACTTTAGCTATAATATGCTACTAAATGATATTTAAATACATCATTAACCATCTAAAATTTCCACAGAAATCATCAGTTGACTTTTCTTATTTATTCTCAATTAAAAAAAATCGCCATCAACTTCTTAGTCTCTTACAAAAACATCCAACCCCCTTATTCATATCAGATACTACTATTATTAAAAATCGCTTTAAGCAATTAAAAACTTTATTAAATAAACACTGGAGTAAAAATCATGCTATTGCCTACTCTTTTAAAACCAATTATCAGGCAATCAAATCCCTTAAAAAACTAGGCGCTTGGGCTGAAACTGTCTCTGAATTTGAACTAAGCAAAGCTCAAAAATTAGGATTTCCTAACAAGGAAGTAATTTTTAATGGACCATATAAACCAAACACCGCTCTTAAAACTGCTATAAACAATAAAGTTTTAATTCATTTGGATAACCAAACAGAACTCAACCGCCTATCTTCTTTAGTAAATAAAAAAAAGACTAATGTGGGCCTTCGTCTAAATCCAAACATCAATGATAATCATTTTGGTTTTTCTCTAAAATCTCCTCAAACTAAAAAAGCTATTAATCAAATCGTCAAGCATCAATATCTTAACCTTATTAGCCTCCACTGCCATCTTGGCTCAAATATTAGTAAACCATCCAATTATTTAAAAGCTGCTCATAAACTTTCCAAATTAGCCAATCAACTCTATAAAAACTATAACTTAAAATTAAAAATACTTGATCTTGGAGGTGGATTTCCATCACACGGTCCAAAACCCTTTCATAGACTATCTTGGAAACAAAAATCCATAGATCAATTTATTAAACCCATATGTCAAATTCTCAAAAAACAAATCTCATATCGACCACTCCCTCAATTAATTTTTGAACCTGGCAGATACTTAGTTGATGACTCAACTATTTTTATCTGTCAAATTATTGCCCAAAAACCCTCTCTTTATAAACAAACTCTAATAACTAATGGAGCCATTACTATGCTGCCGCTTATTTATTACCAGCCCCCAATTATCAAACTCTATTCACCAAATCTTAATCTTATCGCCTCAAAAACTAAATCAACCACTGTCTACGGAGCTACTTGTAAACAAGATGATTGCCTATACACAGGCAAACTCCCTCATGCCAATATTAACGACTATTTAGTCTTTTATTGCTCTGGAGCTTATAATCTTAACCTCGCTCCTGAATTTATTTTCTCAAAACCAAAAGTTCTATATATCAATTAATTAAATCTTAAAATAACTAATATGACTGCAGGAATCGAACGAATTCCGTCAATTATTTGTGGCGATATCACCATTAAATCAGATCAACCATTTTATATCGGAGGTCCTTGTACTATTGAATCTGAAACACAAATCCTTACCACCGCAGAACACGTAGCAGAACAAGGAGCTAATGCTATCCGTGGCGGCGCCTTTAAAATAAGAACTCATCCAGAATCCTATCGAGGTTTAGGGTTAAAAGGAATCAGTCTACTTTTAAGAGCTGGGCAACTTACTAACCTACCAGTCGTTACTGAAATCACCACCGAATCTCAAATCCCTCAAATAATTCAAGAGATAGAAAATCACAATAACCACCCTCTCATTGTGCAAATCGGATCACGAAACTCTCAAAACACTCCTTTATTAAATGCTGTTGGAAAAACCGGACTACCTGTTCTCCTAAAACGAGGTTTTGGAAACACTATTAAAGAAACTCTATCTGCTTCAGACTATATAACTCAAGGCGGCAGCCCAGTTTTAATCTGTGAAAGAGGTATCAGAACTTGGAGCAGTGAATCAGGCGTTGGTCGATTCACTCCAGACCTTTTTAGCATTCCTTTATTGCAAAAAGAAGGCTTCTTAGTTATTTGGGATCCTAGCCATTCTACTGGTCGATCAGACTGGGTTGAATCTACCGCTTTAGCCGGCATGGCCATGGGCAGCAATGGTCTAATTGTTGAAGTTCATCCTCAACCTGAAAAAGCTCTTTGTGATGGAGCTCAGGCTCTAACCTTCAATCAATACTCAACAATGATGGCAAAACTTAAACAAATTAAAACCATTCTAAAATAACCTTTATTAATTCTTTATTAATTAATGAACCAATTTCTAAATTTTCTATCTACTAAACTAACGGTTAAACAACAACATTGGCTAGATTTTCTACTAGCCATGACTGAAAAAGAGATTAAAATCCGTTATAAAAACGTTACTTTAGGCTTTTTGTGGGCTGTGATTAATCCGCTGCTGCAAATGCTAATCATTGGCCTTGTTTTTCAATTCTTAATCCCTGTAAAAGTTGATAATTATTTTCTATTTCTACTAACTGGACTACTACCATGGATTTTTTTCTCCTCATCTATTAACAAATGTACTCCAGCTATTATTCATCAAAGAGACTTAATTCAAAAAGCTAAATTTCCCAGAGAAACTATTATTATCTCAACTATTTTGTCAAACATGCTTCATCTACTTATATCTTTAATAATATTAATCTCAGCTCTTGCAGGTAAACAATTACTTTTTAACAACTATTCTTTTTTTCAATTAGTTAATTACTTAGTCGCCACGCTAGCAATCTTTCCTTTATTAATTTGGCTTGGATTCCTAACCGCTGGGTTAAGTCTACTTTTCTCTGCTTTAAACGTGAAAAACAGAGATGTCAATTTTCTGGTACAAGCCATAACACCCTTATGGTTCTATGCTACTCCAATAGTCTATTCTCTAAATTTATTGCCAACTAGACTTCATCTATTATTCTATTTAAATCCTATCGCCGCAATTATTGAAGGTTTTCATCTAGTCTTATTACAACAAAAAACCATCTCAATCAATCTATTCATCATAAATATTATTATCTCAATATTAATTTTTATTTTCGGCTGGAAAATATTTAAACAACAAGAAAAATACTTCATTGATAAAATTTGAGATTAAATTATCATCATGAAAACTAAACTAAAATATAAAAAAAGAAAACAGAAAAAGCTCATAATTGAACTAACCAATGTAAATAAAGTTTTTTCAGTCTCCTCAAATCATAACTCTAAAAACAAAACTGAAGATTTTTATGCTCTAAAAAACATTAACCTAAAAGTATTCAAGGGAGACAAACTAGGCCTAATTGGACCAAATGGTGCTGGTAAAACAACTCTTTGCAAAATTATCGCTGGCATCTCTACTCCTTCAAGTGGAACTGTTAAAATCCAGGGAAAAATAGTCGCTATCACTGACTTACAAGCAGGCTTTCATCCAGACTTAACAGGTTATGAAAACATCACTTTAAATGGACTCATCATTGGCATGAGTAAATCAGAAATAGAATCAAAAAAACAACAAATCATTCAATTTGCCGATATTAACCGCTATATAAATGAACCATTTTATACCTATTCTTCAGGAATGAAGTTTAGACTAGCATTTGCTATTGCAATTGCTAGTAAATGCGACATTTTAATCCTTGATGAAGTTTTTATCTCTGGAGATATAGATTTTCAACAAAAAACCTTGGCAATCCTAAAAAAAATTCAATCAACTAATAAAATTACTACTATTATCTGCTCTCATTTACCTAGTCTTATCTGGTCTTTTTCTAATATTTTTTATCAAATCAACAATGGTCTTATTAAAAAACTCCATCAACGCCAAGCATTTATAGAAACTAAAAAACAACATCAAAAATGGGTCAAGAACTTTGCTCTTAAAAGTATTGTTTCTAGCTAAATTTCATCTTTAACCAAATCTCTACTGCTAATTAAGCTCGCCGGTTTACTCAAAATCTTTTATAAACCACCACACACTAGAATTATGCTTATTTAAAGCAACTTTATGCTGTTTAACAAACTCATCAACTGCCTTATTAACTCCGGGGTGAGAAAACTCTTTATTGAGATAATCATGACCTCCAATAATACCCCCCTTCCTCACCTTCGACGACCAGATTGCTAAATCAGTCTGAATACTCTTATAGGCATGATTTGCATCTATATAGACAAAGTCGATCTTTTTTGACACCTGACTAGCTGCTGTTTTAGAAAACATTCTCAGATGTTTATATCTCTTGCCAAATTTTTTTAATCTTTGAAGAGTAAAATTGTAAATAACATCTAAATAGTTTTGAGATAAATCCATTTGATCATCATAATCATTCTGATATCTATATGGATCAATTCCAATCAACTGATCAATTTTTGTTTCTGTTAATAAATTTTCTGCATGACCACCAAAAGCTACTCCAACTTCTATTCCAATTTTTAATTTATATTTTTTTATTATTCGAGAAAAAACTCCGTAAGATTTCCCCCAAGCTTGATTTGACTCCATTAGCTGCTGTAACTTACAAATCTTTTGAGCAACCTGATTTGCCATAAACTTATTAAATTCTTTGTTTTGATGCCTTCTTCGGATCTAAACGAACTACAATATCATAACTAGCTAAAGCCTCTTTTAATCTTTCAACTCTATCAACAATAAGCTCTTTAGCTATCTGACCTAGCATTTTTGCCGCCACGGTATTTGGACGATTAGAATACGGAAACACTAACACCTCATCAAAAACTTCTTGCTGTAACACTTTAATAGTTTTTTTAAAATCACTTTCACTTTCTGAGGGAAATCCGATAATCACTGTTGTGCTAAAAAATATTAAAGGATTGCTAGTTTTAATTTTTTTTAATATCCGCATCGTACTATCAATTCGGGAGTCTCTAGACATTTTCTTTAAAATCTCTTTACTGCCAGATTGAATCATACAAACAAATTTTTTTATTTGTGGAGAAATTAACAACTCTTCCAGCTCATTTTTATAATTATTCAGCCAAACAGGATGAAAATCTTGTATCGCCAATTGAACATTATTTGAGTAATTTAATAACTCTCTTAATAACGTCGGAAAGTTAGTTTTTCTATCAATTCCATAAGCTCCCACATCATCTCCTTCTATTGAAAACTTTCTATAACCTAAATCTAAACCCTTTTTATACTCAGCTAAACATTCTTTAAGATCTTTACTCTTAAGGATTCCTATAGCTTTTTTAATACCACAATAGCTGCATTTTCCCAAACACCCTCTTTGAATATGTAGAAAAAACAAATCCTTTTTTTTATAATCATTGTCTAGTAGCACATTGGCTTCACTGATCTTTGATAATTTAAATTTATGATCAGGATAATAACTATCAAGCTTGTTTAAATTTTTCACATCAACAGTTTTATCTATTTCCAACGATTTAATACTCTTGGTATTAATTTTTGGTAAACAACCTGAAACAATAATTTCCTGATTTCCCATTTTTTGTAATTTTTTTAACTCTGCTATGCATGCTTTTTCTACTTTCTTATCTACACCACATGAAGTAAAGAAGATTACATCTGCTTTTTTTGGAGACTTTAAAATTTGCCAATTATTTTTTTTATAATACTTTTTTATCTTTTCCGCATCTAAAAATCTACGAGGACACCCAATTGTTTTAAAATATATTTTTCTTTTCATACCTATGCTAAAGTAAATTTATTAATTTGTTACTATAATAATTGCTTCTGTTATATTTTATATATAATAATAGTTTAAAACTATGACCACTCAAAAAGTATACATTTTTAGCAATGGTTGTTCTAGACGTCTACTTGATGGCAAGAGACTAAAAGATTTCTTTGTCCAAAATGGCTGGCAAGTAGTAAACTCTAATCAAACAGCCAATCTAGTTGTCCTTAATACTTGTGGTTTAACTCAAGAGGGAATAGATTACGCTGAAAGCTTAATAATCCAAAACCAAAAACTTGGCAAAAAAATACTTTTATGCGGCTGTGTTCCTAAAATTAAACCCAATTTATTAAAAAAACACCGGATAGAATCATTCTTTTCTCCAAGCAATTTCTCCAAAATTAATCAAATTATTCATCCTCGCATAACAAAAATAGAAAAACTGGATGATCACAATCTATTAACTTTTGAAGATGTCTCTACTTACACCAAATCTTACTTAAGCAATAATCTCCCCAAACTTCTTGCCAATTTGCTATTTAAAAAGAACAAAAAAACGGCTTTTTATTTACGTATTAGTAATGGATGCAATTTTAACTGCAGTTACTGTGGTATTAAAAAAGCTGTCGGTAAACTAAAAAGCAAACCTCTAAAAACTTGTGTTAACGAACTAAAAAAAGGCATAAAAGCCAACCATTACAACATTATCATAACTGCCGAAGATGTTGGCGGCTATGGTAGAGATCTTAATATAACTTTTCCTGAACTACTTCAAGCAGTTATTAATACTGATTCTAAAAAAAAGTTAAAAATCTATATTCAAGAACTTCATCCTTATTGGCTCATCTTTTACCAAAAAGAACTGGCTAAATTATTAAAGCGCAAACAAATCATTCGCATTATGTGCCCCATTCAATCAGGCAGTGAGAAAATCCTCAAACAAATGAAACGACCATACAAAATTAAACCTTTTAAAAAAACAGTTAAGCTATTAAGGCGAAGTTTCCCTGGAATCGAACTAGAAACCCATATTATTGTTGGCTTTCCTGGCGAAACAGAAAAAGATTTTAATAAAACCCTCAACTTGCTAACAGAAGTTGGTTTTTTAAATGTCAGCTTTTTCCCATATCAAGAAAATGATCAAACTAAATCAAAAAAATATCCTAATAAAGTTAATAAAAAAACTATTCAAAAAAGAATCGCTCAGGCAACCAAGTTTTGCCAACAAAATAATATTCATATCGTCAACCCAGATGACTGGTTATTTCCTCCATTTCATTAATAAACTATTCTCTAGAGAACATTATTATGTTTCGAAGTTATATCTATAAAAAAGGTGTCAACTTATTACTTCCTAAATACCAATCATCACAAAATGGTCAATCTGGAATTTCTTCTTTACTAGGGAACAGTCAAGTATTTAGACTTTCTCTTACTCTATATTCTTTATTCTTTTATTTTAAAAAAAGCCTACCAGTCTTTATTATTGATGATGGAACTTTAACCACTGACAATAAGATTTTTCTAAAAAACTTCTTTAATGCCCAAATTCTTACTTCAACTCAATCTGAAAAAAGAATGGCGCAAATTCTTAATAAAACTCCTTATTTGTTAAAATTTAGATTTGATAAAAATAATTTTATCTTAAAAAAGAAACTAGACTCTATTCTTCTTTCTCCTTATAAAAAAACCTTGTATCTCGACTCTGATATTCTTTTTTTTAAAAAACCGCAATTGATCTTCCAATGGTTAACATCTAATAAATCAAATCAGCATCACTATCTTGTATATCCACAGTCAACATATCAAAAATATAAAAGTTTTCGCAATCCAGACTTTCAATTTCGCAAACTCTTTTTTAAAACCTTAAATAAAAAATCCAACCACCTTTTTAACTCTGGCATTCTTTTATTTAACCGTAGTCTTCAAAATCAATTAACACATCTTAATCATGCTTGCTCTTTACTATATCAAACCGATTATGCTGACATGATTTTAGCTGAGGAGTTATTATTGTCCTGTCTATTTACTCAAGCCAATAGCCAACAGTTAAATCCTAATCAATACCTCACTTTAGTAGACGACAAAGATTATCAGCCTTCTTTAAAAAAACAAACAACTGCTCTTCATTACTCTTATCTTTCAAAACAATATTTCCATAAAGATTCAATTATTTTGCTTAAAAGACTAATTAAACAAAAGTTTATTAATGATTAACCTTTTGCCAAAAAACTGGTATCAAAGACCATTAAATCAAGATATTAACCACATCCTAATTAGCCACAGTTTAAATCTGCTAAAACAAATAGATCGTAATAAAATCAAATTTACATCTTTATTATTTAATCTTTCCACAAACCACTGGTTAGTCAATTCTCTTCTTTTTGAACATTATGGCATCTTATTAACCAGCCAAAACATTCAATCTGTTTTAGATTTACTAAAGATGAATTATTTTCAAATTACTAAACAATTTCCAAGTCAAATCCTGGCTAAAAAGCTAAAAAATAAATATCTAAAACCTAATCAACTATCTCCGGAAATCACTATAATTAAAGCTATTAATAAAAATAAAAGTCAATTAGAGTTATTTACTTGTACAAAAGGATTAAGCCAAAAACAAATTATTGAATCTATTCCTCTTGAAACTCATCTTGCTTTCAGAATAAAAAATTTCAATCAATTCAATGAAATTTTTAACTATTTTACAAAACAAGGTTTTTTAGTTCAAAGCGGAGGAATCAATAACATTGAACAAATGACTGCTATTTATTTTGTTAATAACCAACATCACAATAACCAACTAAAAATAGAGATGTTTTTACCAGGAATTCATTCAAGCCTAGTTAAAAAAATAACATAACTTGCCAGATTTATAACCTTGCTTTTTAGTATGAGCTTGAATATCCGCTTTGACTTTAAATTTAAGATCAGGCTTACTTTTAGAAATTAGCAATCCTATCTCTTTTATAAACTTATCTTTTTCTGACTTACTAACTAACTGTAATTCTTTTCTAAATACTACCAAATTTAATATAAATGTCTTATTCTGTTGGTTAATTTTATACTGAAATTCTTGATCAAGTTTAATATTTAAGCTTGTTTTTTCTAAAATATAGGCTATTTCTTCAGGTGTAAAAATTTTTCCTTCTCTTCCATAAACCACTAATAAATATCGATTCTTATCATTAAAACAGGGCTTAAAGCCAAATTGCCTTAATTGCTGATTAATTTCTTTAACTGGAATTAACTTCCCCTTATCATGAATGTTATATCTCACTAAAGGTATAGGCTGATCAACAGTCACTATTATTTCATCGTTTTCTATTTCAAAAAAACGTTTGTTAAAGTCAGTTTCTATTACTGTCGGTAACAAAAATGAATCAAACAATTCAATATTTAACTTGGGATATTTAATACAATATTGTAGCAACCTATTAATATCTCTTGTTTCATAACCAACCATACCTGATTCACTAAATCCATAAAAAGAAATTATACGATTTAGCTTAATATTAAAACTTTTAGCCATTTGTTTTCGCCAATGGCCACTAGCTCCACCACCCGCAAAAACAATACCTGCATTATATCTTTCCAAAGAACACTTTTGCTTTTTACTATAATTAACTAAATCTGAAATTAAAGGTGGATAACCGATAATTATTATTTGCTCATAGTGAAAGTGTAGTTGAGATAATAAAAAGCATGCCTTTTTAATATCCAACCCAGGAGTAATAGTGCTGATATTGCCATACTTATTAGCTTGCCATGAAAGTCGAGCATGCATCACCCCAGCTGTTGATGTTCCTAAATCAAATAGAACCACTATTAAACTTGATTTCTTTTTAATTTGAAAGTGTTCATCTAATAATTTTGTATGTAATGGTTCCAAGCTATCATCAACTCTTTTATCTCGAGGCCATATAGTAGGAACACCAGTCGAACCTGAACTAGTACAAAATTGGTAATAGCTGGATAGTTTTTTAGTTTTTTTTACCCTTTCCACTAAAGAAAATCGATTAATGTAATTTGCTTTATCCAAAATAGGAAAATCTTTAATTGTCTTTCTTTTTTCAACAATAAAACCTTTTTCTTTTAGCACTTTTTTATAAGCTGAACAATTCTTAACCGTTCTTTTTACTACTTTTAAGGCATTTTTTTCAGCCAGTTGATAATCTAATAATATTTTAGACATTAATTAGTTTTTTAATTGCTTTTTGATTAACCATCTTATTAACCTTAAGTCTTAAATCAATCAGCATGCTTTCTAAAAATAATTTATTAAAAACATTGTATTCTATTACTCGAACCTCAGGAGTCAAATAAAATTCCTTCTGACAAAACTTCACCAATAAATTCTTTCGTCTAAAAAAAGCCGATCGCTTTTTAGTGATAAAAATAAATAGTTCATCTTTTCTTCTTTTTTCCTGAACTACCAAACATAACTTTGGAGAATCTCTATATTTCCAAATCAAATTATCTAGAATAACAATTTGTTCAGTCCATAATTTTAACAATTTCTGATGAATCTGATATATCGGCAATAAAACACCATTAAGCTTGATCATCTGATCCAATCTTCCCTCAATTCCTTTAATAACCCTTGGATCTGCAAAACCACAACTACATTTTTTTGATTTTATTAGCTTAACAATATCTCTCGTCTTATATCTCACCAGCGGAAAATCTTTTCTCCATAATGGAGTAATTACCAACTCTCCTTTATCTGAAATAGATTTGGTTTCAGGATCAATAACTTCTACAATCTGATCCTTGCTCACAAAATGATACTGTTCATGTTCACGACAATGAATCGCAAAATTTTGAAGCTCTGATGACCCAATATTATCTACTAAATCAGCTCCTAAATATTTCTTCACTTTCATTTTAAAAAAATGATAATCTTTTATTTTTTGGCCACCAGTATTAATCAGTCTTAATGAAGATTTAAGTTTTGTTTTTTTAACAAAATCTATTAACTTAGACACCCGACTAGGAGTAGTAACTAAAAATGAAATTTTATTATTTATTACATCAAAAAAAACTTTTTCCTCATCCCCCTCAAAAGGAATATAAATTGCCCCCAATCTTTGCAAAGCCAACGACATCGGAATCACATGCTGTAGTGGGAAAAAAATCACCGAAGCTATATCCTGACTATTAACTCCAATTTTCTCAAACTTATCTTTTTCAAAAATAATCAATCCCTCAAAATCTTTCTTTGATAAAGGAATATTTACCATCTCACTACTAACCTGATTCCTCATCCTCATCACATAAGATATTTTTTTATCATTTACCAATATCTTGTCAATTTCCTTCCTAGACAACATCGATAAACTACTTAATTTCCCTAAAGGAGTGGCTTTTTGAGACAGGCTCTTTAACTCTTTTTTATAAAATCGATGCTTTTCCAGTTTTTTCAACCATTGATAAAAACTACTCTTATTTTCAGCATCGAAAAACTTTATCAACATTATATTTAAAAGTAATATTTTATATTCCAATTCTAATCAATAATATTCATTTTTACAATTAATCTCCTCACATATTTTTGTGCATTTCAATAAAGACAAATAAGCTACTTATTTAATTATTTTATGTACCAAACTCTCAATTAACTCCTGCGTAGTTTTTGGTGAATTGCAAAGCAATATTCGACAACCTTTTTTACATGTTTTAATTAGACTTCTTACTTCTTTAGCTTTTTGACTATTCCAGATAGTATTTATATCATTATTTTTAATATTTCCGATCGACTCGTAAAACCAACAAAAACGCACATCTCCAAGACGATCGATTGTAATATTTGTTTTTCCAACATGGCAAGGTATTCTTTTAATAAAATTATCATACGATAAAAAATATTTTTTTGTTCTTTTTAAGAAATGAACACTATTAGCAACAGGAAAACCTGCTTTTTTCATTGCAATTATTTTATCTATGGAATCAATAATAACTTCTTCATCTTTAGGGAAAAATTTAGATTTTTTATACCATTTTGGACTTAAGTTTGTCTTTGCAAAATTTTCAAAAATTGGCTGGAAGGATATTGAAGAAACACCTAACTCACACGCAAAATTAACAATTTTATCCAGTTTATCGATGTTAGGCTCCATTATAATTGTATTTATACCCACTTCTAGATCGCTGCTTCCCTTATATTTAATTAGCTGTTTTATCGCCATCACAGCTTTTTTGTGGGCTCCTTTTTTATCTCGCGTAAAGTCATGAATTTTGGCTTGAGGAGAATCAACAGAAATCAATATTACATTTAAACCAGAATTTACAATCGCTTTTGCTTTTTTGTCAGTTATTAGATATCCATTCGAATTTGTAAGTGTTGAAATGCCTAAGCTATTTGCATATTTTATAATAGGAATGGTATTTCGATTAAGAAAAGGCTCTCCGCCAGATAGCACTAATTGAAAATTGCCTAGTTGGCTTTTTAATTTTTCTATTAATTTTTTAGTATCATATAATGATAGTCCATTCTTTGTTTTTTTTAATTTCCATATATCACAATGCAAACATCTAAAAAAACACCTCTCTTCCACATGAAGCTCAATGTATTTAGGTACTTTCAGCTTGTCACTTTGAAAACCGCAACTTTCAAGTTGCAATGTAGACAAAAATTCTTTATACAAACTATAAGCACCAGTAATCAGATTTTTCATAAAACTACATTGTAGTAAACTCAACACAATAATATCATTTACAAAATTATCAACTAATAAATCTTAGAAAAATATCAGTTTGTATTTTACTATTTAAACATCAACATAAACCACATGATCTTAAATATTCTAACTTCTCCGAGCAAACAACAAATATTATCTTTACCCAGCATAAAACGCTTCATTAAAATATACGCTAAAAATGATAATTGGCATGAAATAGACCAAAAAGCTGGGAACTTAGGATATGGTTGGTTGCACTATGCACTTATTAGAATCTTACGCCCAAAGAGAATATTAAACATTGGAAGTCGATATGGCTATATACCAGCAACATGTGCACTTGCCTGCAAGCACAATAAGAAGGGAGTTGTAGATTTTGTTGATGCTGGCTACGATCAAAGCAAGATCCAAGATAAGAAGAATAACTGGGGAGGGGTTGGTTTTTGGACTCAAAAAAACGCCAAAAACCATTTCAATAAATTTGAATTAAGCGATTTTATAAAACTCTATGTAATGACATCTGAAAATTATAGTATAAAATATTCAAAATATAATTGGGGCTATATTAATATAGACGGAGATCACTCATATAAGGGAACAAAAAAAAACTTTAACACTTTTTGGCCTAGATTAAAAAAGGGAGGATACATTTGTTTTCATGACATTTATATCAAAAAAAGAGATGGTACTATATACGGTGTGCAAAAATTATGGAAAGAACTACAATCAAAAAATAAGTATAAGATGATGGAACTGCCAGGAGAATTTGGTTTAGGAATAATTCAAAAATGAAAATAACGCTTCAATATCTTAAAAAACGCATAGCAACAATCACGCCAAAACAAGCTTTTATATTACTTGGAGTAGCCTCTGTCATATTATTTTCCATCAAATACTTTGGTTTAAAAAAAGAATGGCGAACTATAAAAATTGAAGTTGTTGGTAGAGATTGGGTAAATAGTTTCGATCAATACGGGTATAAAACTCCATATTGGTTAAGTGAAAAACTAGCTATCGGGCAAATAGAGAAAAATAGTAGAGGTAAAACAATTGCTGAAGTAATAGATATTGAAAATTATAGAAGGGGAGGAGAAGAAGCCGAAGTATATTTAACCGTCAAAGTTAGAGCAGAACTAAATAAAAAAATGAGTAAATATGTATTTAAAGGTCAAGCTCTCGATTTAGGGACACCAATTGAACTAAGGTTGAGCAATATTTATGTTCCAGGCCAAATTATCGACGAAAACATACCAGAAAAAGGGTATGAGCAAAAAGAATTTATTATAACCGGAAAATGGTATGGACAGGAAAAATGGGCTATAGATCGATTATCAACCGGAGACAAAATGACCAATAGATCAAATGGAGAAGTAATTGCAGAAATCGTAGAAATTGAAACTCAACCAACAACTACGAACATGTTTTCGTCTATTGCAGAAACATCGGGAAAGCAAGTTTATATCGAAAGCAATCCAAATAGAAAAGACGTTTTGCTATCAATAAGACTAAAAGCTGAAAAACACGATGGAGATTGGTACTTTGCCGGACACCAAATAGTCAAACCTAACAATGAACTATGGCTTTATACCGACGAAATAAATATTTCGGAATTAGAAATACAGCAAGTAAAAGAATATAAAAGCAATGACGACAAAAACCGACTTTAATTCTTGGTCTTCATGGCAGGATTGGTTAAAATGGTTAATTCCTTTACTATTATCAATTTGGGTATTCGACAATAAATCTTACCTTGCTCTTTTTTTTCTTTCAGGGATATTTTATTTCTTTCTTGAGCACGATCTCTCAGTAAGTTTATTTTTTACACTACTATTATCTATTCCATTCGAGCGGGTGTTAAGAAGTTGGGTTTTTGAAGTAGTCGTTCCTCGACCAGAAATTTGGCAATCAGGATACTCATTTATTTTTGGTTTCCCATTAAAATTCATAATATCGAGCACAATTTTGTTGTTAATATTCTCAGATAATAAAATTAATAAAGATAAATACTTATCAAAAAATATCAGTTGGCTATTAGTAGGTTTTTTTATTTTCGCAATGATAAGTACCCTGCAAGCTGTAAGACTTGAATTAGCAATAACAGGTCTAATTCGTTTATGGTTAGGAATTTGGCTATTTTTTATTAGCAAACACTTTTTCTCACAACTAAACAAAAAAACCATTTACAAATATCTTATTAGCACTCTTTTATTATTTGGCATTATTGGGTTTTTCCAATATATTAATCAACAGCCTTTAGGTATAAACATGGAAGATATTTCAAACAAATTTACGTTTGGTTTTCTAACAACTGACGGCGAACCAATCTATCGAATCTCCGGATTCATGGGTCATCCTACATATTTTGGAAGTTTTATTAGTTTGCTAATTCCAGTAGCCTTAGGTTTTTTCTTAAAAGAGATAAAAAACAACAAAAAATTAACAGTTAGTATGTTAATAAGTGGAGGAGCTTTCTTTTTAGGATTAATTTCAATTATTGGAACATTTAGCAGAAGTGCTTGGTTATCTTTATTATTTATCTTTGCAGCATTTTTTATGAAGGTTAAAAAACAAATTAGCTTTACTAAAACGATAAAGTTCTCAAAAGCTTTAATTTATCTTCTGATAGCAACAACAATTTTTTTATTCGCATCAAACTCACTAATTCTTATAAGAGCGAATTCTATAAAATATGTCTGGTCTTTGGGTACTGGAACAGGAAGGCTAGAGTTAATTAAACATGCTATTGCGATGATTAAAAAACAACCAATTATTGGGGTTGGACTTAATCATTTTACAGAAGCAATGGTATATCAGGGAGTAGTAGAAAAATATCGCGGATTTATTTATCCAGTACACAATACATTTTTATTATTCTTATCCGAAACAGGTATTCCAGCAGGTTTATTTTTTATAGGATTTTTAATTTATTTATTAATATTAAGTTGGAAAAAAGCAAAAAAAAATTTAGTAAATTTTGGAATCTGGATTGGTGTTGTCACTTTTTTAATCAATGCCCAATTTCACACTCTTTTTAATCAAGATCCCACTTTCGATATGCTTATGATCATGTGCGGATATCTTTCAATTTTATAACAAATCCATGAAGATCGGATTAACTCTAGCTATTGTCACATACAACAGACCTATAAAACTTAATAGATGTATAAACAGTGTTAGTAAGCAAACAGTATTACCAGATAAAGTATTAGTAATTGATAACGATACAAACAAAACAGCAAAAGAAGTTGTTAGTAGATACAAATCAAAACTACCCATTACATATTTGCTTGAGTCAAAAAAAGGAACTCCTCACGCCAGAAATAAGGCCTTAAGTGAAAATAAATCTGAATTCATTTGTTTTGTCGATGACGATTGCACCTTAGACATTTTTTGGGTTAGAAATGCGTTGAAAATAATAAAAAAAACAAAACAAAAAAATCCGGCGTTTATTGTTGGAAAATCAAAATTACTCAACAAACACAATATTTATGCTCAAGCCCAATTTGCTACATATCGTAGATGGTTTGTCACTCAAATAAATCAAAAAGACCAACTAGCAACACCTGAAGCACTTGACACAAAAAACGTGATACTAAATTTTGGAGTAATAAAAAAACACCAATTATCATTTGATACGAAATATAGTGAATTCAACACAAGCGGATTTGAAGACATTGATCTAGGCTTACAACTTACCAAACTGGGTTATTTTGGAAAATACGACCCTCACCTGACTATTTCTCACGAAGAAGTAGACAATTTTAAACAAATGGTTCACAAGGCATTTCAACGAGGGCAACTCAAATATTACTTATGTCAGAAATGGACCTCTGTAGATGATTTGATTTTAAATCTTAACACGCAAACTTCTACAGGATTATTTCAACGTGTAAAAAAAATATGCCAAAGCATAATCAAAACCCTAAAAGTCTTGTTTAAACAAAACAAATCATTAAAATCAAAACTGGCGACACAGAGAAAAATAATACTAATGGAAATTATTAATCAAGCATTTTGCCAAGGATTTTCTTATCAAGAGAGAGAGGGGGAGTTAAAAACTAAATTAGCTAAGAAAAAAGAGCGTTAATGAACTTTTTTTGGTTATTAACTGAAAAGAGTTTTGTTACAAAAACTTGAGCATTCTTTCCCATTTTTTCTCGTAACAAATCATCTTTTAGTAAAAGATTTACATTATTAATCATCTGCTTAGCATCAGAAGAAATAAATCCAGTTTTTTTATTAATAATTACTTCAGTACATCCAGAGAATCGATTTATCACGGCAGGCACTTGACACATCGCAGCCTCAAGAACAACATTAGGTAAACCTTCGTTAATTGTGGGCAATACCATAACCTTAGACTTTTGTAATACCGGAGCTACATTTTTCACACAACCTAAAAAAATCACATTATTTGTAAGGTTATGTTTTTGAAAGCATTTTTTTAACTTGCTTTTTTGACTACCATTACCAACCAAGCATAACTTGATATTTTGGAAATTTCTTTTTAGCTTTATAAGCACTTTAGTCAATTGAAAAATATTTTTTTCTTTTTCGAGTCTTCCAACAAAAATTAAATCATATTTGTATTTCTCAGCAGATATTGGCTTAAACAAAGTCCAATTAGGAATTACTTTTATAAGGCTAACTTTAATATTAAAATTATTTACCAAATCATTTTTACAAGCATTTGTAGGAACGATTATTGCATCAGCAAACCTATATGTATACCTTATTAATAATTTCCATAACCATTTTTTTTCCCTATAAATATTCAAATAAGTAGAAGTTAATATTCCTTCATTTAACACAAGCTTGCACTTTCTCCAGAAAATCAGCGATTTTAATACCGCCATAGTTACAGACAATTGATCAAGAAAAGTTAAACAAACAGTTGGGTTTATTTTAAGATATTTTTTTGCAATCCAGAAAGTCGATGGCCACGGTTTTGTTTTTTTGTTTTCATTTAAATGATAATAAATAAATAACCTGTTAGAGTTTTTAACCTTTTTAATATCTTGTAAAAAAAAATTAGGTTTTTTTGATTTAACCACTAAATAAACTGTCCACTCAGGACAGTTTATTAAAATATCCAAAATTACATCACGAACTCTCTTTTGCACTCCACCAACACCCATATTCCAAATCACTATCATTAATCGCTTTTTTTCTTTGTCTTCCATATAACCACTCAAGCCGATATTTTAAAATGTTTAAGCCATTTAGACAGTACAATCATGCTCCATATTTTATCGCTATGTCCATTTGTTCCAGAACTTTCCATATGTTTTTTAATTATTTGCTCATAATAACCTAAATTAATTACTTGCTTATATTTTCTCAAATCATCAAAACTCTCAAAGACAATGTTTTTAAAATCAGCACGGAACCACTCTCCCAAAGGCAAAGAAAAACCTTTCTTCGTTCGCCAAGCAATATTTTTGGGTAAATAAAGCTCTGCCACTTTTCTTAACAAATATTTATCATACACACCTCGAATTTTATATTCATTGGGGAGATTTAAAGCAAAATTGATAATATTAGCATCCAAATAAGGCGCTCTCGCCTCTAAATTATTAAGCATAGTCATTTTATCCACTTTCATTAACAATTGTTCTGACAAAGATGTTCTAATATCGGTTATTTGCATCGCTATCAAAATATTCTTGTTTAATATTTCATTAGATTCAGGCACTAATGTAGTAAATTGGTGATCTTTGCCTAATAATTGCTTTAACTCATCCGTTGTCCAAATATTCAACGGCGTGTAATGTTCACTAAGCTGTGTGAATAACTTTTTAAAACGTCCAGGGAAAAACACACCGGAAACTTTTTTTAGAAAAGACAAATTACCTAATAAGCTTCTAATTCGAAATGCCAATAATTCTTTGCGAAACCTAAAATACCCACCAAAAAGCTCATCTGCTCCTTCTCCAGTTAATACTACCTTGACTGACTTTCTAGCTTCTTGTGCCATGAGAAAAGTGGGTAAAACTGCAGGATCTACAATTGGCTCATCTATATACTTACCAATATTTTCAAGAATCGAACCGACTGTTTTTGTTGTACAAGGTATCTCAGTATGATCTGTCTGAAGATACGATGACACTATTTGAGAATATTTCGACTCATCATATAAAGAAAAGTCTGGAAACGAGATTGAATATGTTTTTAAATCACGCACTTTTTTAGCTGTAAAATACGTTATCAAACTCGAATCAATCCCTCCACTTAAAAAGCAACCAATCGGTACATCAGCCAACAATCTCTTATCAACTGACTCTCTGATTAAATAAGACAATTTCTCCTTAAGCTCGTTAATATTTCGATTTTTATACACAAAACCACCCATATCAATTGTCATCGACCAGTACCGATCAATCACCACAGAGCCAGTGTCTAAGTCAAATATTAAATATGCAGAAGGTTGAACTTTTTTTACCCCTTTTATTAATGTGTCTTCACCATAAATTGAACCATGGTGTAAATACTCTCCCAATGCGGGTAGATTTAACTTTTGACTCTTGAGTTTATAAGATAGAATTGCCTTAAGTTCAGAAGCAAAGATCAGCCTCTTTTTGCAATTTTGATAATAAAGGGGTTTTTCTCCTGATTTATCTCGAGCAAGAATCACTTTTCTGCTTTTACTGTCAAAAATTGTTATGGCAAACATGCCTTCAAGCATTCGGAAAGCTTTAAAACCATAGAAATCATATAATGGCAGAATCACCTCTGCATCACAATTTGTATTTAACTTTACTCCTTTCTTAACAAGTTTTTTTTTAAGTAATAGATAATTATAAATTTCACCATTGTAAACAAGAATATAGTTTTTATATATCATTGGATATAAGCCTTGGCGAAGGTCATTGATCGCCAACCTATTCATTCCAAGATTAATTCCATTTGAATAATATTGAGCCTCATCATCATATCCTCGATGTTTGACAGCAGATAACATTTTTTTTATCAACGTAATATTTTTTTCGCCGGTAAAACCTACTATTCCACACATACAAAGTAGATTTTATAATGAAATTTACCTATATGAAACCAATACATCAAAAATCAATTCCAAATTGCTCCAATTTCAATTCTCTCCCTAAAACTTGGGCAAAACACTATTCAGTTCGAGGAACCATTAAGTGGAGATATAAAAATAACATTTGGGCTTAATTAGAATAAAAATGAAAAAAAACAAAATTATCCTAATATCCTCGCTTGATAACTCTGCAAATGAAGAAAGAGCTAAAGCATTAATTTTTGAATTGAAGCAATCTAATTACACAATCGCAGTTTTTGATACCAAGAAACACTATTCCCACATGATTAAGTTTGATTATTTAGTAACATCACCTAAACGCTTTATATTTTATTTAATAAACTTGATCCAATACAAACTACGGTTTCAAAAACATTATCCGTTAGTAAATGAAATGAAACTCAGAAATGAAATTATAAATAAGTACATCAAAAAAAACCAAGCAAAAATTATCATTTGTCAAAACCCTCAAGACATGCTTTGTATTTTAAATAGGACAAAGACCCACCTATCAATATATGACTCTCCAACAATATATTCTGAAGAAGTAAAAAACATGAATACTTTTCCAAAAAAAGAATTAAAAGCTATTAAATATATAGAAAACAATGTTTTTGACAAAGCAGATGGAGTAAGTTTTCACTGGGAAACCTTTATTAAATTAGCTAAAGAACTAAACAAACCCATAACAAATCCAATTAAAGCAAATTGGGGTTGTTCTAAAAGAAAAAAACTAGGAAAATTTTCAAAGAAACCAAAAATAGTTTATATAGGGAAACTTAATGCTCCTTGGATTAATCCTCAACTCCTTGAACTCATTCAGGCTTCAGGTGGATTTCCATTGGACGTGTTCAGCTACGAAAAACCAGAAAAATTATTCAAATCATTAAAATATTCAGGCTACTTAAAAAACTTAAACCAAATCTCGACATATCAATTTGGTCTTATTACCATGTCAAATGATTTTCTGAGAAACTCAGGTTTTTCAGCCAAACACCTGCTTTACATTAGTTATGGCCTTCCCGTATTATGCCCAGAGTGGAGGCAAGACAAAATTCTTCGATCCGCAACAATTTCCTACAACAAAAATAATTTTACTGATATAGTCAAATATTATTCCAAAAAAAACAATTGGCTTCGAAAACATCAAGCTGCTTTAAAACTAGCAAAAAAGTTGAGATGGAATAAAACCCTCAAACCCTTAATTAAACACATAGAATCACGAATAAATATCAAAAAAGCCAATAATCAATTAACTAAATATATTTAAAATTAAAAAAGCCATTTGTATAATGAATAAAGTAAATTTACCTACAAATGCCATAATCGCAGTTACTTTAAACTGTAATTCAAAATGTGTAATGTGTGATATTTGGAAAAACAGAATCAAAAATGAACTTAAACCCAAAGAATATTTAAATCTCCCTCCAGGGCTGAAAGATATTAATATTACTGGTGGTGAACCACTATTAAGAAAAGACTTACCAGAAATTATTGAGTCAATAAAAGTTAAATCTCCCAAAGCTAAGTTGATACTAAATACTAACGGATACCTTCCAAAAATAATTCAAAAAAAAATACCTCAAATACTACAAATAGATCCCAATTTTGTAGTGCGAGTTTCTATTGATGGGTGGAAACAAACACACGATAATATTCGTCGAATACCAAACGGTTTTAATAAAATATTAAAATCGATAAAAATACTCAAGCGAAGTGAAGTGAAGGACTTAGGCATTAGCTTTACAATTATTGAACAAAATTACAAAGATCTAGAAAAAATTCACCAATTTTCCATAGACCAAAACATTGAACTTTCTCTTACTATAGCTACAGACTCTTCAACCTATTTTGGTAAAGAGAAGAAAAAACTTCGTCCTAATAATATTAAATTAAAAAAATGTATCAGCAAAGTTGTTTCTAAAAGACTAAAATCAACAAATTTAAAAGAATGGTTTAGGGGATGGTTTGAATTTGAGCTCATAAATTATATTTTATCTTGCAAAAGACCTTTAGAATGCGATGCGGGAAAAAGATTTTTTTACCTTGACTCTGTTGGCAACATTTACACATGCAATATCAAAAACTGGCTATTGGGTAATATAAGAAATTCTTCCTTTAATAAAATTTGGAATTCTCAAAAAGCATTATCACTTCACTTAAAAACAAAAAACTGTCAAGACTGTTGGATGATTTGCAACGCTAAAACTCAGATAAAATCTAATATTATTAGCGTTTCATCACAAGTCATAAAACATAAATTTAGAACGATTCTATGATTATCAACAAGCGCATTGCTTTAATATACAAAGACTTAGCTTTAGGAGGAGTACAGCATAAAATTGTTGATATAACCAAGGAATTAGCAAAACGAAAAAATGTTAAAGTTTACTTATTTCTAATCAAAAAAGAAGGTGAATTCCTCGAAAAAATTCCTCCCCAAGTGAACATTATTAATCTTCATGCATCACTTCGTTTGCCTTTTGTTTTTTTCCTACCACTCAAGCTTTCATTTGCAATAATTCTTTTTAGACCAGATGTTGTGTTTGCCTTAATGGATACTTACGGTTGCTCAGCTATTTTGGCTAAAACAATGCTTTTAAGAAAAAAGCCTAAAATTATTATTAGCCAAAATGTTTATCCTTATAGATTTTTAAAACAAAGATCTCACTTTTGGCTTAGAAAATTATTAATTACTACACTTTATCCAAGAGCATCTCAAATAATATCATTAAGTGATGCTATAACCAACAATTTAGTTACATATTTTAATATTTCAAGAAAAAAGATTACACTCGTAAGAAATTGGACAAAAAACAAAAAAAATGGCTCAAAAACTATTGATATTATCTACGCTGGAAGATTTGCTGAAGAAAAAAATCTACCATTATTATTAGAATCATTTTCTTTATTATTAACGAAACGCCCCAAAGCTGTTTTATGTCTATTAGGTTATGGGAAAGAAGAGAAAAATATTCGAAAAATCATAGCTAAGCTACATCTCAACGATAGAGTAATTATTAAAGGTTTCACTCATAATCCTTCAAAGATGATGCAGCGCTCAAGAATTTTAACGATCACTTCATATAATGAAGGAACTCCACAAGTAATATTAGAAGCCATGGCAATTGGCATTCCGGTAATCACTACAAACTTTCCTGGTGTTAGGGAAATGATAATTCATAAAAAATCAGGAATCATAGCAAACACGCCAAAATCAATCAGTGCTTGGATGCAAAAACTTTTATGTGATAAAAAACTCACATATAAACTTACAACAAATGCTAAACAGTTTATAAAGAAAAATTACCCTTCAAGTAATTTAAAAAAGCTAGTTAATATCATATGCCAAGAAGAATAATCAACACAATTGCCATTATAGGAATCCGAGGATATCCAGCAGACTTTTCAGGATCATCAGGAATAGATTTTTATAATCAAAGCATTGTCTCAAGATTAATCAGCAAAGGTAATAGTTTCATTTTATTTACTCGCTCTTGGGTAAAAAACACAGAAAACAAACATAGCAAGAACACTTTCATTATTAAAGTACCCACAATAAACTCAAAACACTTAGATACTACAATTTATTCGCTACTTGCTTCAATAATAGTTTGTTTCACTAGTGCAAGAATTGTTTGGTATCACGCTCCAGGATCAGCAATATTCAGTTTTCTCCCAAAACTAGTTGGAAAAAATATTTTTTTAACCATTCACGGAAAAGATTGGAAGCGAGAAAAATGGGGAATTATTGCAAAGATAATATTAAAGATTGCAGAAGCTATCTCAATAAAGACATCTGATAAAATTTTTGTTGTTTCCAAAGACTTAAAAAAATATATATATCAAAAATATGCTAAACAATCTGATTTAATGACAATTGAAATACCTCTTAACAAAAAAGCCACATCATCAAAAATGATTTTTAATTTATATGGTCTCAGAAAAGAGAAGTACATTCTCTACCTTGGAAGATTTGTTTCTGAAAAAAGAATAGACTGGATAATAAAAGCTTTTCTTTCTTCAAAAAGAATTAACAACAAGTACTTACTAGTTTTAGCAGGGGGACGAAAAAATAATATATATAGTAATAGCTTAAGAATAAATTCAAAACGAAATAAAAAAATAATTTGGACAGGGTTTGTTAAAGGCATAGTTAAAAAAGAACTGCTTGCTAACTGTAAATTATTTATTTTGCCATCTTCTATTGAAGGGAGATCAATTGCATTAGCAGAAGCCATTAGCTTTGGAAGAAATTGTTTAGTAAGCGATATCCAAGCAAATTTAGAACTTAAAATAACTTCAAATAAAATATTGACATTCAAAAACAACTCATATAAAGACTTTTACCGAAAGCTTAACAATATTATTTAATACCAAACATCAATTAATTATCGAATCAATTTTAGTCTTAAGGCTTGTTGGGGCTTGAAATCCATGCTTTAAAACAACATCTTCATAATAATCTTCACAATGTTTTCTCGCTGAGGAAAATGTCATACATGAATTAATTTGACTATATGCAAACTCATCTTCTTTAAGATATGCATATAAATTCGCCAACTCAATATGAAAATGACTCCATTTTGGTGCAATAGAAACTGCTGTTTGCCAAAACTTCAAAGCTAAATCATGCTCAGAGTGTTGATAAGAAATTAGTCCCAAATCATAAAACACTTTTGCAAAGTTAGGAATGAATGGTTGAAAAATATTATTATCTTCAAGACTATAAACGAACTTAATTAGATCTTTTTTTAATTTTACATTGTCTTTTGGGAATACAAATGAAAGAGTTAATTGAGTATCTGAAACAGGCGAAGAATATCTTTGTTTTTGTATTCCTACCTCTGCCATCTCACGAAAATAATCAAATACTAACTGCATATTTTCTTCAGCCTCAGCAGTTAATAAAGGGAGATAATTTTGTAAATTAGTTGGGTCGTAAACAATTATTTTTTCATACATTTTTTTTGCAGCAACAGTATCATTTTCTTGCAAGACTTTTGCAATAACAATGAGCATTTCTCCATCTTCTTTATTAAAAAATTCTGCTCGTTTTTTTAACTCTCCAAACTCTTCACTTTTCTCATTAGCACGAAAATAATCAATCCAGGACTGACGATCAAAAGGAAAGACATGCACAGATTGCAAATGATATTTTGAAATTTGTTTCTCAGTATGAATTTTTTCATATTCTTGTTTTAAAACTAATATTTCCCTTCCCAACAACATTCCAATATAAACGGAAACTACAATTGTTAAACTTGTTACCACAAGTGAATGAATATTTTTTTTTCTTCGTTCTTCTACTAACATGCTTGCCAACAATATCCAAAATAAAACCAATATGGCTATAAAATCAAAGTCAAAATCAAATGAACAATGAAGAACAGAAGCTAAAAGACCTACCCACAACATTTTTGTGTATAAATTATTTCTTTTCGCATAGAACAAGCTTAATACCACCAAACTTAGAAAAATAATCGATCCAACTATTCCTATTTCACTTAATGATCCCAATATTAAACTATGTGCAAACCGACTCCACGAGTCTGGCCTAGTTTGAAATCTTCTTGAAGTTAGCCTAAACGTCCCTGGCCCATTTCCAAAAACCGGTCTCAACTTAAACCCTTCCCAAGCTTGTTTCCAATAATCCAACCTTCCTTCACTGTCAACTGGTTTTATTGTTTGTCTCCACAACCACTCCAGCCTTTCATTCGGTTCATAAGTATGATTAATCTTAGAAGCCACTCTAGAATGAGAAAATAGCATTATTCCCAGTAAAGAAATCAAGGGAAGTAAAGCTATACTTCCCAAAAACAAAGTTTTTTTCAAAGTTGGTTTATAAATCCATAAGATTAGCACCAATATCAACGACAGCACTACATAAGCACCTCTAGCAAAAGTCAAAAAAAAGCTAGTTAGTAAAAACAGCAACAATCCAAAAAACTTCCATCTTGTTTTTTTGTTTTTCTCTTTAATCCATAACACTGCAGATAAAGGCAAAATTAAAAGCAAGTAATCGGATAAATGGTTGTGTCCATGAAAAGCATAGACCAAACTTGAAGTTGGAAAATTCGGCGGTGGCGGAAATGCAATAAAATAAAAACTAATCAAAGATAAAACCACTCCCACAAATAACAAAAACCATATCAAAAGAGACAGATGTTTCTTTTGAAAGTTAAAATAAAAATAGTTAAACCAAATAAACACACTCATCATTTCCACAGTTTTTGGAACAGATAATGCTAAACTTGCCCCATCAACCAGCGCCAACACGTGAGCTATCAAATATGCCACCCATAGCCAAAAAATAATTTTAAATTCTTTTGAAACTTTCAACTTTCTTCTCTTCCTCCAAAGCAATAATCCCATCATTAAAGTACTCAACAAAAAAATAATTCTTGAAATTTCTAAAACACCCCCTCCAAGCAGCAATATCAGAAATATCACAAACAATGGCAGTAAAATCTTCAAATCAAGTGAAATTTTTTCCACTGACAAATCAACATCTTTCATAACATCATCTTACCAACGAAATTCTAATCCACCAATATATACACATCCACGTATCGTGAGCTCCATTGACCCATCAAACTATCATATCCTAAATCAATTTTTTTACCCTTTATCGCTCCTCCCACATCTCCTGCTACTCCAATTCCATACCCTGGCACATATAATCTTGTTCCTAGTACAATTACCTTCGGATCCACTGCCACCACTCCATACCCTTGTTTCATTCCAGTTGCTGTTGTACTACTGCATCCCGGACAAGTCGAATCATAACTTGTTGCCCAAAACCCTAACATTTTTTGCGCATACTTAAGCACGCCATTGTCAGTCTTTAACTCTTTAACAATCACTTTTATACCCACAGTCACAATTTCCGTTACCGGCTCTTTAATTACTTCCTCAAAACTTACTTCGTCATATTTTTCTCCCTCATAATACATCACCCTTGTCTCTACCTTTTTAATTCCATTTTTACCCTCCTGCACTACTCTTCTTTTCCCTATCTCCATCTGCTCATCTTTCACTTCCTCAGTTTCAAATTTCACCGCCTCTTCTTTTGAAATAACTTCTTCTTCAAATTTTGATTCAGTTTTCAATTTTAACTCCTCTTCCACTCCTAATACTTTAGTTTCCACCTCAGCAGATGCATTTGAAATTCCGGTAAAGACCACTCCTGCAATCAATGCTAACCCAATTACAATCGATAAATATTTAACTTTCCAAAAACTCATCAATATCAATCTCCTCATCAAGAAGCTTATCAATCATATCAAAATCTACCTTGCTTCTTTTTGCCTCCCAATCAAGCAACTTCTCTGGTATTTCACCCAAAAATCGCGATATCATATTTGACCCAATACTTCCAAAATATAGTCTTTTTTGCGCAAAAGTCAAAAACAGCTCCTCTTTTGCCCTGGTCATTCCCACATAACATAATCTTCTTTCTTCCTCCAATTCTTCCTTTTTTAACATTGATCTGGAATGAGGGAATAGTCCTTCTTCCATTCCCACCAAAAACACCACCGGAAACTCCAAACCTTTACTCGCATGTAACGTCATCAAAGTTACTTTTCCAGATTTTTCTTCCAAACCATACCCACTTGGCGTCACTCCATTTTGTACTAAAGCCACATTTTCCAAAAACGAAGTTAAATCATCAAACTCACTAGCCACACTCCTTAGTTCCTTTATATTCTCAATTCTCATCAAGCCATCATCACGCTCTTTATCAAAAAGTTCCAAATAACCAGTTACTTCCAATATATTGTCCACTAAATCAAGAGGAGAGTATTTATTAACATCAACTTTCTCTCGCCAAACAATAAACTTATTTAATCTCCTTTTTCCAATCTTATTTAATCTTTCCAAGCTTACTTGATCATCTGGATTTACTAACACACGCAAATAAGAAATTACATCTTTTATTTCTTTGCGTTCATAAAATTTCACTCCTCCCACCAATACATAAGAAATTCCTGCTCGCATCATTGCTTCTTCAAAAACGCGAGACTGTGCATTTGTCCGATACAAAACAGAAAAATCAGAATAAGTTCTTTCGGATTTAATTTTATCTACAACAAAATTTGCTTCCTCTTTCTCACTCTTTGCCTCATATACACTCACTTTTTTGCCCATATCAGCCTTTGTCCACAACGATAAAATCGGATGAGTTTTATTATTATGTATTACCCCATAAGCTGCATCCAAAATATTCTGGGTTGACCTGTAATTTCTCTCCAATTTAATAGTTTTTATTTTAGGAAAATCTTTTTTCAAATATTCTAAATTCCGATAATCCGCCCCCCTAAAAGAGTAAATCGATTGGGAAAAATCACCCACCACGCAAATATTTTTATGCTTTTCTGCCAGCAACTTACTTAACATATATTGGACTCGATTAGTGTCCTGATACTCATCAATCAACACGTACTTAAACTGTCTCTGATATTGTTTTAAAACTTGTTCATTTTTTTCAAATACTCTCACTGTTTTTACTAGAAGATCATCAAAATCAAGCGCCATAAATTTATTAAGTAGTTTTTGATATTCTTCATAAACTCGCGCCACTTTTTCTTGCCACTTTCCCCTTGCCACTGTTGCGTAATCAGCAACTGTTAATAACTCACTTTTAGCCGCCGAAATTGTTGCCAACACAGACCGTAGTCTAAACTCTTTTGGATCCAAATCAAGTTTTTTCAATGCCAACTTTATTGTTGCTAACTGGTCACTATCATCATAAATAACATACCCTGGAGAAATTCCAATATATTTTCCTTCTTTCCTAAGTAGCTTTGCACAAAATGAATGAAAAGTGCCTGCAAAAGGTAGGGAAGTCCCTACAAGTTTTTTTAACCTCTCTTGCATTTCTCCTGCCGCCTTATTTGTAAACGTCATCAACAAAATTCTCTCCGGCTCCACTCCTTTAGAAATCAAATAAGCCGCCCTGTAAGTCAACACTCGCGTTTTCCCCGATCCAGCCCCGGCCAATACCACCAACGGCCCTTTACCAAAAGTCACTGCTTCTTTCTGTTTTTTATTTAGATTTTTCAAAAGCTTCTCTTCCGCCATGCGAGCACCTTTTATATTTCCTAATTCGTACCGTACCGACAAAATGCATTATCAACTAATCGTGATAAACTTATGAATGCACATAATCAATCAGTCAGGCATTAAAAACAGTACTCAAATGGTACTGGTACTAGAATAGTAACACAAATGAAATACATCATCGCTAATTGGAAAGCCAATAAAACTCAAAAAGAAGCTCTTGCCTGGATCAAAACCATAAAAAAAGCAAAAATAAAAACAGCTTCAAACCTTAAATTTATTATCTGTCCTTCATACATTCATCTTCATCTTTTTATCAACCACTCACCCAACATTATTCTTGGAGCCCAAACTCTCTCTCCATATCCAGACGGTGCTTATACCGGTGCCGTCTCCGCTCGCATGCTTGCTGACCAAGTTAAATTCGTTATCCTCGGCCACTCTGAACGCAGACGCTATTTTAAAGAAACCAACACTACTACTGCCCAGCAAGCACGTCTTGCTCTGGGAAACAAGATTACTCCAATTATTGCCGTCGACAAAGACAATTACACCAGCCAGCTTCATCATCTCACTGCTAAAAAACTCCAACGCTCTTTTGTTATGTACGAACCTCCAGAAGCTATCAGCATCCAAGCCGGCCCTATTGGCAAAGGTAAACCTGCACCCCTAACAGAAGTTCTCACTATGATTCAAAAAATTAGAAAAGAATTTAATCCCAAAGCTATACTTTATGGCGGTTCTATCAAAAGCAACAATATTGCTCAATTTCTAGGACATAATGAAATTGACGGCGTTGTTCCCGGCTCTGCCAGCCTCAATCCTGACGAATTCATTAAAATGGTTAACACTGCCTCACTCACTCTTTCTTAAAACTTTTAATTTTATTCTTGATTCTTAATTCTATAAACTAGATAATTATCACTCTCAAAGGCAATATTATAGTTATCTTCAAACCATTCGGAATTTACTTTAAAACGCTCTTTTTCATAATCTCCAATCACCACATAATCTACTTCATATTTATCTATTAACATTTTCCCTGCAAGATTACCTTGAAACATTGCTCTTACATCTTTATCTCTTTGAGTATAGTCAAACCCATAAGACCACAACCACCCCTGATAGCCCATCAGTATTTGTCTTCCTGTCAAAGCCGGCACCCAATGATTATGTTGATCTCCTGTTAAAAATATTGCTTCAGGATTAGTATGTCTTTTCACTTGTTCTGCCAACAAAACCCCTTCGTTATCAAACAATTGCAATGAGACTTGGTTATAGTCAAGCAATCTAATACTATCCAGCATCCCCGCCAAAGTTGTTCCTAAAAACAAAAATACCAAACCAACTCTCATCCAACCTATCTTTTTTTGCCACATTTTTACTAAAAACATTCCTGCCGCACCAGATAATCCCAGATACACCCAAGTGAATATTTTTGAATTATCCCAATCCCACGGTTGAAACAATACTAAATTTGCAAATATCCACAAGATTATAAATGGAATTATTAACTTTTTTTTATTTTTTTTCAATTTTATAAATCCTCCAATAGCCAAAATCCAAAAAAATCCCCAATTTTTAATCCAAAACAAAATAAAATTTTCTCCATGACTTTCTGGATTACTCATCCACCCTGGCCACCACTTTATTAGTGACTCTGATATTACCGGCATCACCCACGCAAAAAGCAAGATGCCTCCAATACCAGCCGCCGGTATCCCAAACCACCACCAATCAAGTATTCGTCGCCTATTTTTACCGAATAAATCACAAAAAAACCAGAAAAGAGACACAATCGTTATCACAATTAAAGAATGTGGATGAATAATCGGCAATAATCCAGTCAATATTCCAGCTATTAATAAATATTTTCTTCGTCTCTCTCTCTTTTCTCTTGCCCTTGTTAATAACAACAAAATTCCAATACCCACAGACATTCCCAGAAGAAACGCTCTTTGGGGCAAAAATTCCGCCGAAATCGTATTGATCCAAAACACACTGTTTTCTTCCATGTGCGTATATTCTCTTGGCAATGCCGCTAAAATCTTAATCAAACCATTATTGCCAACGTCTTTTAAAAACCACCACCATCCCAAACCACCACTCCAAAAAAATACCGCCGATCCCACCAAGGCCACCAGCGCATCTTCAAACCACTTTTTAAACAACCAAAACACCATCACTACCAACAACATTGACAACGCCAACCCCCACAATGAATAAGCCACATTCAAAGGCAGGCCTAACTTCACTAACATTGCTCCCAACAAATCTGCCACAAACGGATAACTAAACCTTCCTCCTAAAAATACGGGTTGTTGTAGTGGAAACTTATCTCTAAAAGCAAACGCACTCATGTAAGTTAAATGAGCTGCTCCGTCTCCCCAAGTGCTAGCTCCTCCCGCTATCCAGCCATTATCAGTCACCACTATCTGTCTGCTCCACAAAAGCGTAAAATAACTACCCCAAAAAAGCCAATGAATCAAAAATGGTAACACAGATTTTTTCTTTAAGTTTTTAAAACTTAACATATATGTGGAGTTCTTATTTAATCCTTATCTATAATAATACGACACCCTCCGATATTTCTTAAATCGCGAAACGGCTGGGTAAGCAGTCTGCACGAACTCGCGAAATCAAAGGAGGGTAGAATAATAATATCTACTAAATATCTAAACCATGAAAATCAATCATCTTTTTTTGCTTTTAATCTTAACTTTCGCTTTTTCCACTCGGATCTTTCGTCTTAATATGCCTGAAAATTACTATTTTGACGAAGTTTATCACGCCTTTACTGCCAAAGCTTATGCCAACAATGATCCTCGAGGTTACGAGTGGTGGAATCCTTCTCCTGAAAAGGGGACTGCCTACGAATGGCTCCATCCTCCAGTTTCTAAATTACTCATGGCTACTGGCATTAAACTTTTTGGCCCCAACTCTTTTGGCTGGCGCATCAATAGTGCTATTTTTGGTACCCTTACAATTTATTTAGTTTATGCCTTAACCAAATCTTTGTTTAACAAAACTTCAACTGCACTTTTAGCTGCTTTTCTTGCCAGCCTGGATGGCCTTCTCTTGGTTCAATCTCGTATTGCCATGAACGATATTTTTGTCACTACTTTTATTCTTGCCTCTCTTCTTTTTTACTGGCGCTGGCGCATTATCAAAACTAACTCTAGACTCAATCTTCTCTTATCTGGAATTTTCACCGGTCTTGCAGTCTCCACCAAGTGGTCTGGGATTTTTCTTTTAGGCATCATTGGAATTATGGAGCTTATTTTTTTCATTCACAACAAGTTCAACATTACTTTAAAAAAAATCTTGTTACTTATTACTTGTTACTTGTTACTTCCGTCAGCAATTTATTTACTCTCATACACTCAATTTTTCCTCCAAAATCACACCTGGACTCAATTCAAAGAACTTCACAATCAAATCATCCGCTACGAAACCACTCTTGATGCCACTCATCCCTACCAATCCAAAGCTTGGCAATGGCCTCTCTTACTTCGACCGATTTGGTACCATGTCGAATATAATCCTACTTCTATTACCAATATCTATGCTCTTTCAAACCCAGCCATCTCCTGGCTTGGCCTCATTTCCATCGCTTGGATTATTTACCAACTCTTCAAAAACAAAAAAAGAAAACTGGCTGCTAACTACTGGCTGCTAACTACTGGCTACTTCCTTGTCTGGATCGCTTGGGCTTTCTCGCCTCGCATTATGTTTTACTATCACTACACTCCTGCCATTCCTTTTCTGGCAATTTCTCTAGCTCTTTTTTACACTAAACTCTGCCAATACAAATGGGGTAAAAATATTGTTTTTATTCTCTTACTTTTAACCTTTTTTAGTTTTATCTTTTTCTTCCCTATTTGGACCGGACTATCAATAGATAACTCCAAAATTAATCGCTTTTTTTGGCTTCACACTTGGAGATAAAGCTCCGTAGACTTATTTCTCAATATCTACTATTTCTTCGACAGAGCTGACCTGCCTCGCCGAGTCAAGGCGGGAATCTCACCGAAGCAAAAATAATCATAAATACGTGAAATTTATTTGCAGACTTAGTCTTTGCGAAGGCGGATCCTACAAAATCAGAAGCGACAATACACCAAGAAGCATTAGTACTACTCCAGTTCCCAACACTCCATAAGTAGGTAGAGTCACCCCAGCCTCAGGCAATTCTGCTTCAGGGGTTGTTGTTCCAGGACCCTCAACAGTTCCTGAATCACCAGCAATATGTTCTCCTGGACAAATACAATCAGCTTCAGTTGGACAACTTGGATTCCTGCACCTACCACTAGTTTGATCACAAATTAAGCTTCCACTGCAATCCGCATCCACAATACACACATTGTTACACCCTATTACTGTTGGTGGTGTTGGAGTAGGGGTTGGAGTTGGAGTTGGTGTTGGAGTAGGGGTTGGAGTTGCATCCGGAGTACAATCAGCTTGATCTGGATAATCTTGATGTCTGCAAGTATTAGTATCAGAACTGCAAATATAGTTTTCATTGGCACTCTGACACTGCTCGTCAGTTTCACAGCTTGAATCACACTCATAAACATCATCCGGAGTACAATCAGCTTGATCTGGATAATCTTGATGTCTGCAAGTATTAGTATCAGAACTGCAAATATAGTTTTCATTGGCACTCTGACACTGCTCGTCAGTTTCACAGCTTGAATCACACTC
>Ga0209976_10000251_pt1 | contig 39616 bp, 66 predicted proteins | sample SumtaG_FD_182806 | JGI IMG/M metagenome (GOLD analysis project Ga0209976, IMG submission 182806) | Deep subsurface microbial communities from Indian Ocean to uncover new lineages of life (NeLLi) - Sumatra_00157 metaG (SPAdes) (version 2) | ecosystem: Environmental > Aquatic > Marine > Oceanic >...
CCCAGTATCTTCTGCCAAAAAGTTTGCTCCGTTAGGTGCAGTCAGTTTTGCTTCGTTCGAGCCTAACTCAAGTTTAGTGCTTGAATACGCCAGCAACGCAGACTCCGAATCAAACTGTAACTTGCTATACAAGGACTCTAACTTAGCGTAACCCGTACTTAAAAGAAGACTAACCTGCTCTTGTTTCAGCAGTATACCAGTCGGGGTAAGATGAAACTGGCTGTCTACTATGTCTAACGTAACCTGATTCTCTATTCCATCCAAAATAAAGATTGGAGTATAGTAACTGTCGGTTTTGAAACACGTATATTTATCAGTAACACAAGCAATTTGTTTTCCAGAAGCTCCAGATTCTGTGGCTGTTAAAGCTGGAAACAAATAAGTCCATCCCTTCGAAGAATAAGGAACAGAAGGAGCACGGTCTATGATTCCAACACTCTCACTTGTCTTCTCGATAAGGGTATGTGTTTCTCCCTGATTTATTTTAATTGTTGAACCTACGGGCGTATCCTCAAAACCGCCAGAAATAGAACAAGTAATAACATCCCCCACAGAAGTAATAGTGCCAGGGCCTTCAATTTCTTCCGTAGACCCGGTTAGCCAAACACCATCGAACATTGTAAGTGCCATTTTTTTCTCCTAATTGAAATTATATTTTAGAAACCCTTCATGTGAACCTTGATAAAAAGTGCAGAACAATTCTGCAAACATAACTTTTTTATCGTAGTTAGTTAAACTTACGAGCATCAAAAGTCAGGCCACCTAAACAACACATTATTATCTCCTCAAACCTCTTTTATTTACCAACTACACCATTACTTGATGGAACACAAAGACCAAAACAATTCGTTAGCTTCCGCCCTATTGCTATCCCGCTACAAGCATAGGAACAACAGTCCATATAACACATTAAACTCCCTTATTGAAAGTTATTACATCAAAAACATTCTCTGGATTATATCAGAGATACATACAGTTACATCTACTCCAAAAATTACTATTCCTTGCAATACTTGAATGCATCCCATACGTCACCTATTTTAGAATAAAGAAGGAAAACATGGACACCATACTAGATGAAAAGCCTCAACCCCAGTTTGTATAAGATCAAACAATGGACTGCAATCAAACACAGGTACATTGCCAACGGAACTTATAAAAACATCAGATACAATAACTCTAAAAGGCATTGGTTCCCACTCCTATAGAATACCATGTAAGGCTTCAGTAGCTGCCACTAAAGCATAGGTTGCTCCAGTAGCTACTGCAATTGCCGTTCCCCCAATAACGGAACAAGCAGCTCCAGCAACGATACCAGTAGCTAAAACAGTAGCTAAGCCTATGCCGGTAAAGAAAAACTCCATTACATGCCTCCTACAGCAAAAACAGCAACAATAACAGTCCCCATACCAGCAGCAAAACAACCAGCTCCGCCAGCAATACAACCTATAGCAGTACCTAATAATAGTGTAGCCATTGTGTTATTATCCCCCTATTCCATAAAGAGAAGCTACTGTCCATCCAATCAGTGCTCCAACAGTTCCTCCAAAGCTTCCACCTATTCCAGACGCAATCAGCATTCCAGTAACGCCAAATAAAGTACTTGATGATACAAAGCCTCTGTACATAATCTCCCCCTAAATTAGAATGGCAAAATGAATAAACCGAAAAGTGCCCCAATAGATGTTCCCATGGCAGTACCGACTAAAGTTGTAATAGATATTATCGCACCAGTCATAGTCACTCCCCTTTCCACTATTAAAAGAATATAGATTGCCCAAATAATCCGTAACTTACAAAATCATTTACTAAAATATAACCAGTAATAATTAACTGTTCTGCGTATCCTAATATTGCCCCCATTCGCTACCTCCCAGTATTATTTATCATCAATAAATAACCTAATACCACACATATAGTGTTTAAGCAAGTAATTATATACAAAGAAACAATGTTTTTACTATGCACAACTCTACAACTGCAAGTCCAACAAGTGCAATTTCACCTCCCATTATACATACACTCCAGAATATCTCGCACATTGTCAGTTCTCCACAAATCTATTATAGTATTCGCTCTTTCTTATCTCATACGTAGTGAACCTGTTGCCACAATCATTGCAAACACGCCTACGTCGTATTGTTCTTCCGCCTCTTGCACTACGTGTCTCTCTAACCATATCATTCCAGCTACTACAAATCTCACACCTCATCGGTGTCAACTCCTTCTATGTCGTCTTCTGTAATCTCGCTAGCCAACTCTATTTCTTCGTCAGAGTAGCTTAGCTCTCTTTTCAAGAACAGATCTACAGGAACAACATTCTCAGTTCCTGGAGTACTAACATATTTTACTAATGACTCTGTCCTCATTCTTCCTATCTCTGCTTTATCCTTCTCCTCTAATACTACAAGAGGATCCCATGTAACTGTATAGTCAGTGCTAGGATCAGCAAGAATACCAAGGCTTATTAACCTATCTATAAGAGGAACTAATATTATCTCTTTGGCTACGGATTCTCTTCTATGCTCTATCAACTTAAGCCATGCTCTCTCATCTTGCGTAGAAGCTAGCTCTCCTCTCTCTGATCCAGTAAGCATCCTTATGGGCATTCCAGTAGCAGCAGCAATCATCTGCAGTTGTACTTCTACATGGTCGCTAGGTGAAACAACTTGTGGGGCCAGAGGCTTAATATCAACACCTTCAACGAATAAGAATCGTTGCATGTCATTAATATAGTTAGTTAGCTCTGACTTTATAGCATTTAACTGTGTTTGGTTAACCACGCTATCTTGTAGGGCTTGTGCAGTATAACCTGGCCTTGCTCCCCTCCAATACATTTCAGGAGAGCCACCACAGAGTTTGTCTAAGCCAATGAGTCTGTTGTATATAGGTTCCATGAATGGGATACCATATACTTCGCTTTCTAGTGTATTCTCTGCAACATGTATTACTCTTGTCCAATTAACGTGTTTAGTGGAGGTGCTTGCATCACCAACATTGAACTGTATTTGATACATCAACGGAAGCCCGAATCTTGGAGACTTTGCATCTATATCCCATAAACTTATAGATACTCTATTCTCTGGCAATGCACTTAAATAATTAACTCCCTTAACATTCTCTGCTGGTTGCGAAACATTGTCTGCTGAATCATCAAGGCCTAAGAATAAAACAGCATACCTTCCAAGAGACGCCAATAGATCTACTTTCCTTAGATAGAAATATAGATTTGTTTCATCTGCAAATAGTTTGTAATCTTTCTCAAAGGCTGTCTCTTCTGCTGCAGTTTCAGACACATACGGAGGCGCACCCCATGTTGCTTGAACAGGTGCAGATATAACTCTATGAGCAATGTCCTGTCTCTTGTATCTATGTCTATAATCTTCGTACGATATACTAGTTGGATAGTTTAATGCTTGGTATAAAGTAGACTCATTGGACGAGAACCTATTTGACAACTGCTTCTGTAAACTATTCGCCTTAACCATTAACTGCTTAACTTCATCATCGGTATCGGTACTGGACTCATACCCAGCCATACCGAACAACTTTCCTCTATCAATGCTATAATGCTCAGCAAGCTTTCGTAGCCTTCCCTGAGAAGGTGGGTTTGCATTCTTGCCATTTTCCATAGCATGAATACAGTACCTGGATATTCCCGTACTATCAGCTACTTCTTTTATTGTCTGCTTCCTGTAAGATCTTGCATTCTTTAAAGTATTGGCTAAATCATTCATTTTAATGTCCTATCACTCTAAGCTTCTTACTTCTGTTTAACTTGTCTTCTATGTACCATACTACCATAGCTAGAGACATTACAGTATCATCATGATATCCACTTGCTGCCTCCATCTTTATTCCTCTTCCAGAAGTTATAGTAAAGTTTATCAACTCCTTTATTAAGACATCGATGCACTGTATGCCCTTCGCTAGTTGCAGTTTGCTACATTGTATAGCAACTTGCAACCTTGATATCAATTCCAACTTAGGAACTGTTACTGATCTTCCTGTTGCCCAGTTAGATTTATGTCCACCTGTTATGGTAAGTCCTATTGTATTTATGTCGTAATCATTTAGTAAATCTACCACTGGTCTTCCTACCCCAGTGTAATCTACTATCAACACATACTCGTCCAACTCTCTGTTTTTTATGAACTTTTCTAAGTATTCAACTACATAGACATAACTCATTCTAAGGGGGAACCTGTATACATAAGGAACATTTATAGAAAGAGATCCGTCAGTGCCGAATACCGGCTCAGCCACAGTTAAAACAGTATAGTCGTTTTGCTGTCCCAGATCAAGACCCAATGTGTACTTTACAAACATTCGTGTTGCAACTCCCAACAAGTAAGCCCCAACCTTTTACGGAAGGGGCTTTTTAAGTAATCACATCCAGTGATTATAATGCTAACCCTTCGCTAGAACCAGGGTAGCAATCTCCGCCTATATTTCATGCGCAGCCATTCCAACAAGCATTCTCAAATAAACAACCTGGAGAACTGCCAGCGGCTCCAAGGATCCCCATCCCTTCGAAATCAGGTACAAAGGCAGGACCTGTTCCAATAGCAGTTCCTATATCTCCCCAAATTACATTAGTAACATCATATGGTAATGTAACAGGGTGAGTTATTATATTAGGAAAGTCCGGTGGTATTACTGTTGATACAGGACAGACGTTAGGCAAACAAGGCCTCTCCATTATTGGAGCTGGTCGTGTTGGTGTTGGTGCTGGTGTAGGTGCAGGAACTGGACAAGTGGGTGGACTCATACTCGCTGCTTTAATACCAATCCCGTCGACATAAGTAGGCATATTCAATGGATTAACTGTCCCGCCTTGAGGAGGAACGATTGGTTTAATTGGTAGGTTATTTGCTGCCAATGACAATATGTGTGAGCTATTAACCATTCTTCTTATATTATTGGGACTAGATGGTGGTGGTGCCATTCCACCTTGTTGAGGAGGATCAGCCATCATAGCACCAGATACTTCTACGTCTGGAGAACATGGCGCTTCCTCTCCGATTATATCCTCTATCTTCTTTTCTAGCTCATCAACTTCATCTACAAGGTCTATAACAGTATCTGTTATGTCTCTATACTTGTCTACATCTTCTTTTGTACATCCTGCAAGAGAGCAACATGCTACAACTGCAACCATAGCTACCACAAGTGCCCAAGCTATCTCTTTTTTTACTTTATAAATAGCATTAAAAAACTTATCCATACTCATCTCCTATTAACCAGTAATCCCAAACCCAGGGGTAGGTGATCCATCAGGTATCAATTGAATTGTTATAGGTGGAGTTACAGTAGGTGGATTAACTACAGGTGTGGTTACAACAGGAGGAGTAGTTCCTATTGTTCCGCCACCAGAACATCCCCAATCACCGCTAGCTCCAAAACCAGGAGTCAATGTTGCATGCGCCTTCTGTATTACACCAACGAAAATTCCTATGGCTATACAACAAGCTACTGCAAAAAGTAATAAACATCTTCTAAAAGAATTAAGTTTACTAAACATATACCCTCCATTGTTTTTTGGTTACTTTCTTAAACTATATTCCTCGCTCTTATTTAAATCACAATATATAACTATACTATATGGTCTAGATTCTTTATGTTCATACAAAGGACATCTATAAACGATATACTCATTCTTCTCTTCATGTGGCCTGACAATTGGATACAATTCCTTTACCATCCTTGCACCACCTGTTGCAGCAGCATTTGTTCTAGCTCCAGACGATAGTTTAGTATACCCAACACTACGAAACACATTGTCAATCTCATCTATGAACTCAAACACGACTATGCGCTTTTTATCCATAACGGTGAATCGCACACCTTCGTATTCGTGCAACTCGAACTCATTAGTCGCTACGGTATTGAATATATAGGTTGTCTTCTTTCCAAATGTAACAAATGGATGCCCGTTTTTCCAACCATCTAAGCCCATACTTCCACCTCATCAGTTATACATTTAATTATGTCGTCATAAGAGAATAGCTGAGTTTCATTGTCAACAAACTCACAAAAGTATTCTTGCTTAACCCACCATTCACCCATTCTCTTCATTTCAGTATTTATAAAATCATCAGTTATTCTCGGACAGTCACTTGCAGTTATCTTTATCTTAAACCAGTCATCATCACCTACCCAAGCCTTATGGAACCATCCCTGCTTACCAAAGGGGGTAGTTAGGGCTAAGATCTTACCTCTTGATATGGCTAACATAGGGCGTACTGAGTTGTACAATTCCTCTCCTACTCTTGATGCTTCATCTATTATAATAAGAGACACGGCTGAATAAGCACGAATAGTATCCTCTCTACCAGGTAGGCTTAATATTCTACTGCCGTTATCCAACTCTATCTCTGATTGGTTTTCCTTGACAATTGCCAAGACAGAGGAGACGAAAGGAACTCCAACCTTTACTTTCCTTAACAACTCCTCAGCTTGGCGATATGCTTTTGATACGATTATTACTAAAGAATTACTTTTAAAAGCAGCCTGATGTAATGCTAGGGTAGCACTAACTGTTGACTTCCCAGACTGTCTTGAGCAGAGCAACAGAGACTCTTGAGGAAAATTATCTAATAGACCAATCTGCCAATCATCTGGCTTCATGTTAAAAGCCTTATACATGAATAACGATGGACTCATGGATGATGCGACAAAATCTTTTAGACTAGTCTTTTTCATCTTAAAATATCACAAGTTGTAGGACAACTAGAACATGGAGGAATACTAGTCATTACTATTCCCGATCTATATATATTAGTAGGAGTAACGAAGCAATCACTTAGCTTGTCTGCTAGTTGATAAACGTTTAACTTACTTACGTCTATGATATGAGCATCGTCGGCAGGCACAACCCAATTAGAGTCTTCATCCCTGTCATTTAGAGCTTTAGCAACGCTTTCTTTACTCTCTCCGTACGCAGATCCTTCGTACTTATGTCTCCATCCAACCCTTGATTCAAAGTCGGACTTAAAAAAGAACTTTACGTCTGCCTCTGGAAACACTGCAGTTCCCATATCTCTTCCGTCAGTTACTACGTCAGACCCTCTGACTTGCGTCCTAAGGCATTCTTCTACAGCAGCCCTTACAACAGGATAGACTGATAGCTTAGAAGCGCATAGAGTGGTAGAGGGACTTGTTAGTTCTTGCTCTATATACTTAGTTATTCTTGTTTCATCTCCATGAGCATGTCTTTCTATAGATGACCCAAGCCATTCAATCTTATCTGAAGTAAACCTCATATCCGATACTATCAACGCCATCTTAGAAAGCCTTGGAGGATTACAATTCTTCTTTCTTTCTAATACTTCTACTGCAAGCGCTCTGTATACTAATCCACTGTTTATATGTTTATACCCCAGTTTATTCGACAATATATAAGCAACTGGAGACTTCTTTGTTGCTGCCTTACCGTCTATAGTAATTATCATGTGTTCTTTCCCCATAGTTATCTAACTATTATTGGAGCTACTTCTGTCATTGACATAGTAGCTACACTTGTTGTCAATGCTCCATCTATTGTTAACATTCTTTTCATTTCTGGTTTTAAATAAGTTTCAGTTACAGACTTCATCTTTCTGGTATCTTCTTTCTCATCTGGATCATACCAGAAGTTAGCCGTGTAGAACGATACTCCTGTTAGTCTAAGCTCCACTCTTACACCAGCTACCTCATATCCTCCCCACGCATTGTGTCTTGCCGAATCAGAAACGTTCTTTGTAAACAATGACAGAGTAATATTGTTATGTCTTAATAAGTCACTAAATCCAACTAAATCAAACTCAGACATCTTCGGTGGCTTGTTTTCGTATAACTTTAGAAAAGTAGTCTTGTATACGCCAGCCTCTATGTAATCTGCCCAAGTATTAGTTTTTATGTCGTTGGTTGTTATCATCTTTTAACCTCAAGGCTATCACTGGTTGCAACTACCTATCTATGCTATCCTTATTACTGGAGATAGTTCCGTCATCCTTGCAGAAACTATCCTGGAAGTTAGCGCTCCTGATAGGTCTATCTTTCTCTGCGACTCTACGATTCCATCTTCCTTCTCCATGTATCTCATTTTCTTTGTAGTAGGCATCTTATCTGGACTATACCAAAAGCTAACTGAACAAAAATCAGGGCCAAAACACCTTAGGCATATACTAATACCTGATATATCTTTATTGGGCCATAGAACATGGGCAGTATCTGGTACGTTTTCTGTAGAAAGATAAATATCTATCGCGTTGCTTTGACTAATATCCTTGAATCCAGAAAGATCAAACTTGTTAAATCCAGGTGGATCATTCTTGTATATACTTAGAAACCTATCCTTAATCTCACTCTTGTCCACATTCGAAATCCAACGGCTTCCAGTATCTCTATTTTCTACCATTATCAGTCTCCTGCTCTGCAATATGATATAACATCTCCTTTTTTAAATGCTCTGTGGTAACCTCTTTCCTTCCGCTGTAGTCAAATTCGCAGTCCTTGATGTTTTCTGCGCAACTAGACCTAGAAATATCTTTATCGTACACTTCTCCATTACGATAGCATTCGTTTGTTATTGCATTTCTAACTGGACAAAATATACATTTTAAATCTAACATATTATTCTCCCTATGAAGTCCAAGTGTAAGTACATATGTTTAATGTAGGGCCACAACTAATGCGATACCTCTTGTCTGCTTTACCGTAAGGCTTTGAAGAGCAGAAAGAATATGACAGCCTATTAATCCAGTTCGACAAAGAAACGCTACGTATTATCATTGCTACATAGATACCCCTTGCCTCTTTACCTATGCTTGCGAAAGTATCGTTATGTTGTGCATCTGGATCAAACTTTAAAGACAGCTCTGATCTTAGGTCAGAAGTAGTTAATACTAAGTCTCCTAACTGTTCTGACATTAGTGATGTAAGGCCACACAACAAGTCTTTCTGACATTCTGGCTTTAACACTATTACTAATTCTTCTGGTTTTCCTTTTACGTCAACCGTCTTTACATCTACGTGTGATAAAGCTTCCAATACAAATCTTTGTACTCTTTCTTGTTTCATAACACAGCCACCTTATAACATTAATAGTTAAATTATTCTTATAAGTTACTATCAAGTGCCTTTGCTACTGCTAGTTTTGCCTCTGGGAAAGGTTCAAGCGCTACTAATATTACGGCTAACGTATCTTTCCAGTCTGTCTCATTTGTATCGTCTAAGACAAAAGCAGAAGCTTTTAACACCATCTCCAGTATCTGTCTTGCTTCCCTTATTGCAGCTAGTCTGAGCTTGTGCTTTCCTGTTTCTTCGCACTCAGCCATTACCTGCAAACAACTTGTATACAATACCTTAATGTTTTCTGAAAGAGTAGAAACGTTTAACTCAACTCTTTTTGCCTCTATAGTTGATGGCAATCCAGCTCTTTCCGCTGTAGGAATGGATTTGCCCATTTCCTCTTTGTATCTACGTTTAAGCTTATCAAGTTGTCCTTTCGTTATACCGCATTTCCTGAGATGATTCTCTACTGTTCTTTTATCAAAACCAAATTCATTGGCGATACTATTAATAGATCTACCATCTCTCAGCAAAGCGTCGATAGAGGCACAATGATCACTTAAACAAATATTGCAATAACCTTTTCTATAAGCCATATTTAACTTATACTATGCATGTAGTGTGCTGTCAAGGATTATCAGATAGAAATTGACAAATAATTTAGGCTAGAAAATAGAAATCCTCCCGACTTTTGCGTTAGAAGGGAGGACTTCTACTCTCTTAGGAGGTAGAGACTTTTTAAAACAAACTTATAGTTAAGCAGCAATGTACACTACATACAGAGTGTTGTCAACAATTATTTATATCTTTAAAGAAAAAAAACTTATAAGTTGCTGATATAGCAAAGCCCCATAATCTTTGTTAGGCTAGTTAAACCAAAGAGAACAGGGCTATGCAGGGAATAAGTCTTTATCTACTTTGCAGACTACTATACCGATCTACTAAATACAATGCTTATTTATAAATAAGAAAATGGTTGTCATTCCAGCAGTATAAAATATTTATATTTTATATATATTCTTTCTTCTCTCTTCTTTCTTCTACGTGTTACATTGATGTTACATTTCCGTTACACCATCCTAAAGACCACTGATACTGCAATTCTTAACCATAGGTTTAACTATTTTTAAGAAGCTAATCATCTCATCTTCCGGTATGAAAGGATTTTCACCATTGAAGAAACCCTTGTTTAATATACAAGCTACGTTTCTATTATATGGCTGCAAGGTATATCGTTTAGCATCTTTTATTAAATAACATATTTGTTTTATTGTTTCTTTGTCTATTAAAGAATTGACACAAGTAGTTCGAAACTCATAATCAGTAGCACTGCTCATAAGTATATCAATACTCCTTCTTACTGCATTCACAACATTTGTTTCAGCCGTGAACGGCCTGTATAGAACTCCTGACGGGTATGTCTTGATATCCATTGAGATGTAATCTATAAGCTTGCGATCTAACAACTCAGATAATACATCTGGTCTACTTCCATTAGTGTCAAGCTTTAATTTATAACCCATCTTCTTTATAGAATAGCATAGATCCAATAAGCCATCATCAATAGTTGGCTCTCCTCCGCTTATTACTATTCCATCGTATATATTCTTTCTTTCTTTAATAAGATCCATTATTTCTTTTACATCCACTCCTTCTTTTTCTTTATTCAATACTGTCTGTGGATTGTGACAGTACGGACAGGAGAAGTTACACCCAGAAACAAACAGGACACAACTTATTTTTCCATAGAAATCATTTAATGATACTTTCTCAATACCAATAATTAACATATATTTCCTTTGGCATATTAAAAAGAAAGCCCCGTATCTGAGGCAAATACGAGGCTCGTGGGGTTGCTCCTTTCGGAGCACAGAAAGAACACATGGCTACCCTATCAATAACATTTTGATAGTCAACTAAATAAAAATAAACTTTTTTTAAAAAAGTACTTGACATCGAACACCGTATGTAGCATATTGTAATCAATCATAACGTAAAACGCTTTCAAATAGGGGGTAAAGATGGAAAAGACTGCTAGACAAGAAACCAACTCAAATGAAAATGTATACGGATTCTTAGTAGGAAAATATGACCTAGAAGACTACTCTAAGAAGATAAGCCAGATGTTGAAAAGAGGAGATGTAATCAACGAAGAATGTCTTACAAATAAATATGGCAGGCTAGTAGAAAACTTAAGGGATCGTACCTTTGAATTAAAAGTAGCAACTGAATATATCTCATCTAGAATATCTAATGTTACTGGAATAATAGAGGTAGCAAAAGTATTAGACGAAACCATTCACGATTTTGAAGTAAACGGACTAGAAATAGACGGTGATGGTCCATTAGATGAAGCTGAACACATTCTATTACGAATAGAGAACATAGACGGAACCTTATTTACTGATAGAGAAAAATGTATATACGCTATGGCCGATATACTTGAGTATTATTTTGAATTAGACGAGGCAAGAGAATTCTTTGACGCTGTATATCTTGGTTATTATGAGAGAGAAGAAAATATCAACGCTAATTAATCTGGGGGAGAGAACAATGCCTAAAAAGACAGTAATAAAAACTCTGACTAAAGCCTTAGAGGAAGGATTGCTACCAGTAAGACCAAGAACGGTGTACGGATGGATACAAGAAGGAAAATACCCTGATTTAATCTTTAAGTTGTTCGGAAAAATAGTAATAGATCTTAGTGAACTAGATAGTATGGTAAAAGAAGCAAAACAAAGTAGAAAGCATTTCGGATGTTCGGGTAATTGCACATGCAATAAAAGATCTCATGCAAAAAAAATTAGGAAAAGATAATGACGATACCTAACATACCCATAACACCAGATATACCAGCACTTAAGCTTGCTGTGATAGCGGACTCCTCAATAGTAGTAGAAACAATAAGATTTCTAACAGATATAATAAGGTTTATCTTTTAAATATAGCGAGGCCGAGATGATCAGAACATACAAGATTACACTAGATGATAAAATGTTAGAAGAACACAAACCAAAAAGGCCAAGAAAAGCAAACAAAGAAATAAAATTAGCCGAGTCTATCAAATTAATGGCTAATGAGGGTTTCGCTCTTGTACTAAACTCATTCATAGCAAGAGAGCGTAGAAAAAGTAAAGTTTTTTGGGAAGGAACTCCAACTTCATTGATTGTTGCTTTGAATGCTGAGAGAGAACACTATTTTAAAGATTGTATTAATATCAGTTATAGACTTTGGCCTAATAATCCTTCTTCTCTGTCAAAAAAATTAGCAAAGATATCCAAAGCTTTAAAAACAAAAGGTATTCATGTCATTTTGGGCCTGAGAGATAGTGTTGGACGCCGTATTACCACAATAAGTTGGGAGCCATCTAATATATATAAAAATAGCAACTCCGATGAAGAGAATGTAGTTTATAGAAATACAGAACCAGACGTATATAAAAAAGAGATTTTACCAAAACAAATTAAGACTGTGTCGTTCAGAGTTCCTGTTGAATTATGGGAGGCCTTTCGTATAAGAGCATTAAAGGAAAGGACTTCGATGCAGAAAATAGTTATAAATCTTATTAATTCGTACCTAGATCAGGAAAAGTTTTAGAGCGTTACTTATAAGGAGGTGTAGAGATGATAAGAAGATACGAAGCAACAGTTGAGGAAAAAGATCACCACACTGTAATATCAGTATCAGAAAGAAACAGAATGCCTATATCAAGTGATACAGTTTATAAAATAGCAGATGATCTCGATGCCTTAACAGAAATAACAAACCTTGTCTTATCAATTAATGATTCTAACAAATATAACTTTAATAATGAAATTAAATAGGGAGAATACAATGTTATTTTTAGCACCTTTTTTATTCTACGCAACAATGATGGTAATAGCATCTGTTATGTAAGAGGAGAGCAATGGAGATTGAAAACCTTTTGGAGGCTTCGGAGGTTGCCTCCATCATAGGGATAAAGAAAGAAACATTAAGGTCATGGAGGGCAAAGAGGGTTGGCCCTCCCTTCATAAAAATACAAAAAACAATAAGATACAACAAGGACGATTTATCTGAATATCTAAATGAAAAAGCTAAGGGGACAACATGTACAACAAAGTAACAATAATCGGTAACTTAGGAAGAGATCCAGAGGCAAAGCAAAGTGGATCTGGAACTGACTTCTCTACATTCTCTGTGGGAACTCAGAATAGAAGCGAAGATAAAACAGAATGGTTTAACGTAGTTGCTTTTGGAAAAGTTGGCGTAGCTTGTAGTGAGTATCTAAAAAAGGGAGATAAAGTATTTGTAGAAGGACCATTAAGAAGTAACGAGTGGGAAGATGGTGAAGGACTTAAAAGAACTAGCTATTCTGTAACTGGAAACACTGTTAAGTTCTTATCACCAAAAAAAGAAAGCTTTGATCGACCTGATGATAATGGGCAGAGAGAGGATCCCTCTTCCCTTACACAAAGTAAATTGGATAAAGACATTCCTTTTTAGAGGTGACATGGGATTCAATCTTGTAACAGAAAAACAAGTGTCAGAAATGTTAGGGGTCACATTAGATACTGTAAGAAGATGGAGGAGAGAGAATCGTGGCCCTTCTTTCCTTACTCTAGGAAAACTAGCACGATACGATAGAAAAGATATAGAGGAGTTTAGAAACAAAAAAAGGAGGAAGAAATGAAAGCAATAGTAATGGCAATAGCATCTTTAATAGCATACCTAGTAATATTAACATTGGTAACAGTGCTTATACTGCTATGCATATCTAAATCCTTCAAGAATACAAGTGAAGCATGCTTTAATCATCGAACTCAAAGCACAATGGCTATGGCTACTCCATGTGGAGTGCAGTATCAACATTATATGTGGTACAATCCTAGCAACTATCATTTTGGATATCAAATTGTTGGAGAAGGATTACCACTTATTGGTAGGCCTGTGAATTATGGACCACCGTACATGCCTAAGATACCTGTGGACAAAGAGAGACTAACTGCAAAATCGGTAAGCTTTTTAGACGATCCAGATGCTTATCATTTTCCTATCGATCCGTTATCATTAGATCAAGAGGTGACGATGGAATTTGCAAGAGAAGCTCTTAGGTTTAAATTAAATCGTATGTTCGAAGAGATAGTGGTGGATGAGTCGTTTAATGATTTTGCAATGGGGAGATGCGCAGGATTGGATATAATAGGAACTGTAGCATAAAACAGATGGGGAGAAAGAACATGGAATGGAAAAAGGCTTTAGTGGCAGTATCATTAGGAGTGATAGTAAGTTCTGGAACTTTAGGTTTCTCATATAGTGTTGAAAGCAAGAAGTTTGCTCCATTCGTAAAAGTTAAGAGAGCAGAGATTGGTAATGCGGGAAAAACAGAGATGACAATGGCATATGACTTCGGATATAAGATTCTAAGTGGGGCAATAGAGAGAACTGAGATGGATATTAGAGGCGGATTTGGAAATCCTTTGGATTTCGTACCTAAAGATGATCTTACTCAATAGGAGCTGAAAAATGACCTCGAAACTTCCTTCTGTTACAGAGATCTGCTGCCTTCACATAGATAGGCATTGGTTTCCACCTGGGTGCGCTGAGAGAGGATCTAAGGTGCACTCATGGGCAAATCACTTTTTAAACAATATTTGGGATCCATTTGTAGAGGAAGAGTACCCAAACTATGTAACAGGACTTAAAAAATGGTTTGAAAATAACGAAGCTAAGATTATTTTCGGAGAAGGCAACTTAATTAACAAGGAATCTGGATTTAGAGGACATCCTGATTTTGTAGGAACAATAAAAGACGAAGATGGATTTGGCCTGATAGATTTCAAGACATCTAATTCTGTACAACCCTGGTGGAAGTTACAACTTGCTGCGTACGCAAGCTTAGCTGAATGTAATAAAGAAGAAATAGGAATAGATAAATTGTCATGGGTAGCTTCTCTAAGCGTTAACAAAGAAGGAGAAGTTACATTTAATAAGTATGATAAGAAAGAGATAGATAAGGAACCGCTGAAGAAGTTTATGAACATGTTGTATTTTTACACTAGGTGGTATACTCTTTCTAATAAAGAGGACAATGAGTTCACAAAAAGTATGAGCTTATTATCAAAGAAGTTTGGACTATCTACACAACAATTATTAGCAAATTATGTTAGGTATAATGCTGTTCACCATAAATCACATTTCAACAAAGTAAAAGGAGCTTAGTATGTCAAAGTTAGAAGATTGGTGCAATGATAAAGGTCTGAGCCAACAACAGAAAGTGGAAGTGAAAAAACATATAAGAAAAGACGGAGGAGAGTCTGTAAGAGATAAGAAGCTGTTTGATTTCCTATCAGAAAAAACACCACCAGAGCTAGCAAAGAGCAACTATTTGTATATGAGCTGCGATGCTACAGTTAAAGTAGGCGGAGGACCTAACAACGGATCCGAAAAGAAACCAGAAAATAAATAGACACATTGCCCGCTGCAATGCGGGCGTAACAATAGGAGGAACACATGAAATCTATAAGCATAACTAGAATAGAAGATATTGAGAGATTGGCAGAAGGTGTAGCTAAGGGATATGCAATAGCAAAGAAGATACCTAGAAGAGGTGATAGAGTACCTGACGAACTCACAAAGAAAGAATACGTATTCATGACAATGGTAATGGGATTAGAGATAGGTATGAAACCTATGCAAGCTCTTCAAAACATAAGCCTTATAGATGGAAAACCTGTCTTGTGGGGAGATGGAATGATAGCAGTTGTTAGAGACTCTGGCGAGTTAGAATCTTTCAATGAATCATACTCAAATATTGACTATGATTCAACAAAGATGACTAGAAAGCAACTGTCAACAGATGTTTATACTGATGACTTCTGTGCCATATGTAAGATAAAGAGAAAAGGGTATGAAGAAAAGATATACAAGTTTTCAGTAACAGACGCTAAGATAGCTAATCTGTGGTGTTTTACTACTGATGTTAAAGGTAAGCAATACACTCCCTGGTATAAATATCCAAAAAGAATGTTGCAGATGAGGGCAAGGTCATGGGCCTTAAGAGATACTTTTGCTGATCACTTAGCTGGGTTCTCTACAGTAGAGGAAACAAGGGATATACATCAACAGTACGACGTTGTTGCTGACAATACTCCAGATGACGTTATAATAGAAGCAAAAGAAACAGTTACCAAAGAAAAACCTAAGAAAAAAATAGAGAAAAAAGAAAACAAATTGACTGATCCTACAGGTAGTGGTAGAGAGAAGGAAGAAAGAATTAAAGAATACGTATCTCACCTAGCTAAAACATTAAATAGAAAAGAAGAAAACATAGTCGAAAGAGCTAACAAGAACTTTGAACCATTCTACTCAAGTTATTCAGATTGGTCTGTAGGAGAGTAGCTTTATGGTGATTGATGAAAGTCTTTGGGAGGAGACATGAGCAAACTTACATGGTCAAAATGGTTTTGGGATGCACATTCAAAGAGCTGGAGAGGGCATCCCTTATGGATGGAAGGTGCATGGATGAGGGTGTTGGAACAATTGCATTCGTCTAAGGAGACAGGGGTCATGTCGAGACCCATTAACTCTTGGGCTATGATAATAGGTTGTACAGAAAAAGAAGCAGATGAGTTTATAAAACATATAGATAAATATGACCTAGCTTCTGTGGAATTTGGTGATGACATTACAATATCATCAAGAAGAATGATTAGAAATGAAGAAGAAAGAAACGGTACTGCTGATAGAGTAAGAAAACATAGAGCAAAAAAAGTAGAAATAAAAACAGAGGTCAAGGAGAAAAAAGCTACAAATAGTAAGAGCTCTGAAAGAAGATCAGATATGCTTAAAAAACTTAGAGAAGCATATCCACAAAATCGAGCGCATCTCCAACCTTCAACACAAAGAGAAGAATTTAAAAAGATAATGATTGAATGCTCTAAGAATATTGCACCAAACAATAAAGAAGTAGAAGAGATGGCATTATTCAAAAAGATACAGACACGTATAATGACCATGAGTGACACTAGTGAGTGGACAAAAGAAGACGGTAAGTTTGTTCCAGGTCTCGGCAACTTCTTAAAGTCTAGGGCATGGGAAACAAGTCATGTTATAAAAGCTGACGTAAAGAAGATAAAAGAACACGAAACTAATAATCTTTGGGGGTAGCTATGAAGCTTGATCTGTTTAGCAATGGAAAAGGATCTTGTTGCAAGTGTGGAGCAGAAACTGAATACAAATTAATAAGATATTGCGAAGAATGTTTCGAGTCAGAGCAGAAACGAATAGACTCAGAGGAACGGATACAAAAGAGATCAATGCTACTTTCTTCATCAGGAATTCCTAGAAAGATGAGAGATAACGGATTAGACTCATTCTTGCCGACTTATAATCAAAAGAAAGCAATAAGCTTATTAACAAATCAGATAGAATCATATGGCACCGAAACTAGTTGGCAACTTCCTTATCTATACGGATCTCCAGGCACAGGAAAAACTCTAATAGCTATAGCTTCTTGTATTGAGTTCATAAACAGAAGAAACGCAAGTGTTAAGTATATACATGTTCCAGATATAATGATAGATAATGAGTTCTATAAAGAAAATAAGTCGATGATGCAGTCTTGTCAAATGCTTGTGTTAGATGACATAGGTCACCATAATACGAATCAATACTCTATAAATATGTTATACAATATAATAAATTATAGACTAATGAATCAGATGGGAGTAATGATAATAAGCAACTTTTCTGTAGAAGAGCTTACATACAAGTTAAGCAAAGATAATGATAAGATAAATGATATGACATGCGTTGCTTTAAGAGATAGAATAATGGAAATGTGCTTACCAATAGAGATAAAAGAAGAGAACATAAGAATTAGAAAAGCTATAAAAAGAACAAAAGATAGATATAAACACTTAGGAATATAATGAAACGTATTTTCTTTATACCTGGACCATTGCCGTCTATGAATGAGATAATAACAGCAAGCTCAACAGTTCTAAAAGGCGGCATAAGGTTTGGTTCTAAATATTCAGTAATGAAAAAGAAATGGCAAAAAATAATATCAGATATAGCAATATCAGAAGGAATAAATCCTGTTGTAGGTACCTACACTTGTAGTTTTGATTGGATAGAAAAGACAAGAAGAAAAGACCCTGACAATATATCTGTTGGAGTTAAATTTATCTTTGATGCACTTGTAGAAGTAGGGATCCTTGAGGGAGACACCTGGAGATTCAACAAAGGATGGGCAAATACTTTCTCTACAGGAAAAGCACCAGGTGTAACAGTTCATATTTATGAATATTAACTGGAATGAAATCGAAATGTAATTTCATCTGCTAGGAATACTACTATGTCGAACCATTTTATCTCCTGTGCAGACGTCTCGCCATACATCCATCCTCCCCGTGATTTAATCTGACCGTCTATATCTGAGAATCCCATCGAAAATCTCGTAGTCACCCTATTATTGGTTAAGAAAGGCCAGGGTGGCCACTCAATAATAAATTTATTAGCAATGCTGTAATCCTTTGCAATGGGGTGACTGTAAACATGGAAAAGCTCTAGGCCGCTGTACAGAGACGCAAGGTTAATTGCTTGTATTGCAGTGTCGTACTCTGGCGGCCATAACCTATTATCATTTCCAACCCTTCTGTCGTGGTTTACTCCTTCTTCAAATGGAGATTCATGAAGTGACATGTAGTAAAACCCTATGCCGTACGGTTGCAGAGCTGTTTTGTAATAACTACCACCTCCATTAAAGTGTAGGGAAGCATTTATAGCAAGTGAGGTAAGCGTACTTGAATACCCCGAGTAATCACCTTGAACTATCCAAGTCATACTAGACTCCTGGTATAAAACCTATTGTTATGTTACCTAAAAGAAAAACAGGTGTCTGATCCGACGCTATTGTTATTTGATCAGACAGCTTACCAAATCCACCTGCTTTGTCTGGGGTTTCCTGCTCAAAGGCGGCCAACCCAAAAGCATATCCCTTGCACAAAGTTGAAACTCCAGTGTTATTTATAAGAGCTATGTCTTTTATATTGCTTAGTGCAATATAAAACGGGCTGCTTCCACCAGTGTCTATGGAAGTAGTCGACCCGATTCCGAAATATTCTTCTGATAAATGGTTAGTGTTCATTAAGGAAGTGCCAGTAGGAAGGTTCGAGGCTCCTGTTGGAACAGTCTTGTCAAATGTATCATAGGTTGTAACTCCCGATGTAATGTATTTTCCAAACTCGAATGGAAGGTTGGAGTTGTAAGGCCAATCATTTGGAAAGTACGATAGATTAAGAATCCAATTTACATAATCCATCTCTACAAAAGAAACGTTAACAAATCCAGCTGTTACTGACATAGCACAATCCCTCACTAATAATTAATATTAAGCGAACCAGGAAGATAAATTAAAGTCCATCCCTCTATTAGATAAAAGATATCTCTGAAACCAGCAACAATAAAAAATTGCTTATTGTCTGGATGCTCTACTGGAGCGCGCTCATGAGAAATAAACTCCTGCTCAATTTTCGTAGTCTCGAAAAAAACAGGAAATTCTATTGAGTAACGATTAGCAAATATCAAATTCGCGCTACCTGAATCTGTTGTAAGAAACGAATTACTAGCGATAGCCATATTCACATCTCTGTAATTTGTTGTTTCTTGCGGAGGAGACGTTTCGGATGGAACTATAAAGGTATAAGGTAGGTTAACGTCAGTGTCGGAACTCTCAAGGTGCAGAGACACTCTCCAGCGTTGAGGCGAATACGAAGGAATTCCCACATATTGAAGAAGCGTCTCAGTAGGCTGGTTATCATACGCGTAATCATTTTGTGTCCTCTTTAAAGCATCCATAAGCATAGCATCAGAAAACGCTTCCATAAGTAGTCCTTGTACTATATAAATGTAGTAGTGGTTATTGAGAACGACATTATATCTTCGTTCGCAAGGAAGATTAATCTCTGTCCTGTAGCCATAGGTATTGATGGGACTTCTACTCCGAATAAGAAATACTCTGGGGCTAGTGAAACTTTGTCCGCCCATATCCCTAACTGTATTATTGCTCCCCAATTAGCTGTAGGGGTGAATGAAACATTTGTTGGTATATTGACACTAAATGTAGGATTATAGTCTGGGGCACCTGAGTCAGAGTAGTTAAATATGAGATCTCCTTGAGTGAAAGTAAGCAGGCCTGGTTCATAACCATCCAAAAGTGATGGCTCAAAAAAATTGTTACCATCTTGTTTACATGTGGTCTTGCTAAGCCTTATATATCTTGAGTTCCAAGGACATTGGCGGCTGGTGTACTGATTCCCCCTGGACATAAAATATAGCGTTTCTCTCATCAAAGACTCTGACATTCCATTCATTTTAGCTCCTATTCGTAACAAATAATCTTACAGAACCAAACATTAATCCCAAATCATATCTGTCGTCGTATATATATAATTGCCCTCTGTACACACCAGTTTCTAAAGGCATATCGTATCTGCCTGGTGTAATAACTACAACACTAGGTATTGTTTTCCAACTAAACATACGAGGATATGTGTCAGAATCGATAGAAGCTCCATTAAGCAGATCAATAGAAACCTTTTCTACAGACGAAAGATCAATTTCTTTATCACAATCAAGTAACCGCACTGACGTGCGGTTATCAGACTCAATAAATACATCAACATTGCTAGTATGAGTACTAGACATAGATAAGCCTCTATTAGGTATTTGACAGTGTAATTTGGAAAGCACCTTCTAGAAAAACTGGAGTAACACCAGATACAATCTGTTTCTCTGGAACTATAGCTCCACCATAGAGCATGTCGCCAACACTCTGAGCTGAAACAGTTGTCATTACAAGTGCTCCACGAGCATATCCCCAATCAGCAGTAGCTGTAGCAAACGTTATTTGCCCAATATTGGATACTAGAAACAAAGTCGCTGGTGTTCCAGGCACAGACCAAGAAGGCTGAGCACCACCTACTGCATTTACTGCTTGTCTAGCATAGTCACCAACACCAATTGTGAACTCTGTATTCAAATTACTTCCATCGGCTTGTGGAATTGCTGTATAAAGTGCAACATACCAAGATGTTGGTGCAGTAAGAGTTCCTCCAGTAATATACGCCTGAACACCACTAGCAAGAACATCAGCATAACCATTTAAAGCGGCCATGAAAAACTCCTTTTTTTATTATATCGTACAAAGATTAAAAGCTTCTAAAGAAGGATCAGATATATTCCCCAAAGTTGAGTATCTAAGATCCGTAACAACACTAGTAACATTACCACAACTACATTCAAAAGCAATAGATAAATCAGAATCAACAGATGTTCTTTGAGCTGCCACTATCTCTATTGAATAAGCAGGACCATCGATAACTACTGCAGACTCATTGACAGGGAAAGTAGCCAATGAAACTTCTCCGATATCTCTTTCTGGAGACTGAACAGAAGCACTAGCAGACTCGGCATTAATATCTATCCTAGTATATGCTGAAATACTATTTCCAACATGTGTGGCAGAGCTAGCTAAAACATTAATATCTGATTCTGCCTCAACTTCAACAACAGAAGGAGAACAACCAGAAGAAGAATTAGCTGATATTGGAATTGGTTTGTCTAGTTCTATTAAATCTGTATCAACAGAGACTCCAGAAACTACACTGTCAATCGTAGTAATATAGGAAGAAACGTCAATGTAAGTATCAACAGAAGTTTCTTGGTTAATTAGTTCCGTGTATATTGGTACAAATTTCTGTACATCAAGAGCTACACCATTGACTTGATCGCACATTGTATACAAAGAAGCCCTAGATGTTAATATAGGTGACACAGAGCACGTAGTTTGTGCATCAATAATGATATAACCTGTTGTAAATATAGCAATGTCACATTTTGAAGCCTGCTCGTAGTTAACGTCAGACAATGAAAGATCAAAAAGCATATCAGATACCCCTGAGCTAATTTGTTTCGCAGTTATAGAGAATGGCTGTGGAACGTAAAGATTTGGATCTGCTCCACTGCTTACTCTAGTTTCAGAGGAGACAAGCGACTGCAAGTACATCCCTACAATATTAAAACCTGATATTTGATCTGCTCTAACACTATGGAACGAATCCTCTCCTATAACCATCGAAGCAGAAGTCCTGCTGGCTACCCAAATATCGAACCCTGAGTTTAAAATAGATGAAAAGGCTAAAGAAGTTGAACAAGCAACGGCGTAGTTAGTATTTACAAAAGCAGTCAATGACGTTTCGGATGAAGATTGACATTTGGTGTATAATATCTCCGTTCCTTCTCCGAAAATACTTAGTACTATATTGCTTCTACTATATGATATATAAATATCGCTGGCAAGATGTGTAACCATTGTCATTGCGTTACCATCGCACAAGAATGAAGAACCAGAACTAGGTGTAAGATCTAAGTACGAAAATCTTAACAATGAATCATACTCTATAGTAAAAATACTATTACTGTTGCAAGAGCAAGATGAACCTTCCATCAGCACAGATATAAACCCAGTTGAGGTCTTCCCTGCAGTTGTTGCAAGAGACTCAGCAGCTGCATAATCAGCAGACGACGTACTAGAGTTTATTGTTGTAGGTCTACCAGCATTAATAGATAAATATGTGCTTGATTCTGGAAAATACAAGTCTCTAGTGGCTCTGGATGCAATACCAGAGACATATATATTGTCTATTGTGTGTGCGCCACCATTATCAAGAAAATATATACTAACATCAGTCATGTCTTGGTAGTTAATAGCTGTTAAATTAACACATATAGTATGAAACTCATCTGTCCATGATGGTGCGTTGCTTACAAGTACACCCTCTATTACCCTAGATGTATAAGTACCATAATATGTATTAACAGCTTGTATAACTACATTTACTTTTCCACTCTGTTGCAGTGAAGACTGTATACGAACCCTGAACTGCACAGCCTTGTTAGTTTCATTTGAGTCAGTGCCTTTTTTTGGAAATAGCCTGAACTTCAACTGCGTTGACCCAGGTATTATTGCTGTAACTGGTACTTGTAATAATGGAGAGCCTTCCGGCCTACTTGGTGTCTGAATCTCATCTAATGGCTGATATTGAGGAATAGCAGTTAAGAATCCAACAGCCCTAGAATGAGTAGAATATGGGCCGTCCTCATTGAAATGATGTATTATTAGAAGATCGCTTTGTATAAAAGTTGGTGATGAAGAAGAACGGAAGGCCTGAATGAAGTCGTATGATGTCTTCGTATGCTCAGGTTCTCCAACAACACTATAGTACGTCCTTGGATAAATCTGTAAATAAGCCACTCTTACACTTTCCTTTCTGCTACGCTGACGACGTAGCAAGTCCCTGAACTGTTATAAACGCAGGAACAGCAGCTATTGTCCACTTTATTTGCCAGTAGATATCCTTCCACAAAGACGCGCCACCATAAAGTAGTATTTCTGGTGGACTCCAAGATCCACCTATTGTTGTAAAGGGAAGAGACCCGCCAGAGAACTCATCGTCAATCATAAGCCTAAACGTTACAGCTTCACCGAATGCAGTGTATACTCGTATAGCGCTTCTCACCGAAACGCCTGTCTCAAGAAACGATTTTGCCACCAACCCGGGTACGTTATGATATACCTCTCCTGGAAGTCCTGTTGTGTTAAGAGTATAAGTGGAGCCTCCAATTGGCTCACACGGAAAAGAACTTGGAAGTATAGGCGTTGTCATACAATAACTCCTTTTTATCGCTAAATCATTTCACTTACGTTATGACCTGTTACCTTAATAGTACCAAATGTTTTAGTACCCCAATCTATTTCCCATTTCAATTCTTGCCACGACGTACCAACTACTGACAAAGTTACTTCTGGAGACCAAATACCACCCAGAGCAGCGAAAGGTAGCGAGTCTGCAGATGTCTCAGCCCCAACTTTTAGCCTAACATTTATTAAGTCAGTGAAGTTGGTATTGACATATATTCTACCTCTGCAAGACATTCCGTCATAAACAAAAACAAGAGTTGACATTCCAGGTACTGGGATAAAACCACCACTTGGTCCAGATATAGAGATAGAGTAATCGCTTCCTCCTATGTAACTACAAGGAAAACTAACTCCAGCACCAGATCCAGATCCACAAGTTTGTAGAGTGCATGAAGCTGGGTCTATATCCTCACCCTCAACTATAGAGCCTTTTCTAACCGTATCTTGGATGATTATCTCATTGTCCTCAACATTAAACATGGGAAGCCAAGACGAGTTCAAGTCATTTCTTACCTTCACAATGTTGTTGCTGTTATCTGCCCAAAATTGAAATGGCACAGGTACAGCTGGCCCGCTAGAACTAGAGAAGACCGTTCTTAATGCCTCGAAGTTAGAGTTTATATTGTCCATATCATCTAGGACTACGTGAGAAGGATCGTATGGATCGGGATAGTAAGTATTAGACATAGTGTATTACCTTCTGTAACCATAAAGTTGAATAGGCCCAACCATTGTGTAATGGCCTAACGAATCATCGTCTATATAGATTTTTACCTTAACAAATCTTGCAGTAGTGGCTATGTATCTTGTTTCTGCTCCCTCAAATTCTTCATAAGGGCCACCTGGAGTAGTAGACGCTAACAACGACACCCTAACTCCTGCTGGCCGTACGGCATTAAGAGTTGCGTTGTTCCAAGTCCTTATATCTCCTGTCGTAAAACAAAAATTCCACGACCTGTTTCCCACAGGACTCCTTGAACGACAAACTCCATTCCAAGTACGATCAGTAGCGTAATAACGACCTACTGTAAAAGAAGCATAAAAATAGGTCTGGTTAGTTCCAGCATAGCCAGAAGAATACTCTGGAGAAATATAAGTTCCTGCAAAAGGATACGCTGTGTTCTTTATGAGTCTGAGAGTAGGAGTTCCTGGAGCTACATCCGAAACAGTACCATAATGAGTTCCAACAGTATAAAATACGGTAGTATTCAAAGTTTGAACCCATGGAGACAGGAACGTTTCTATGACTACTTCTCTACTTATAGGCGCCTCACAGTATACTCCATCTATAGTTGAGTTATCTCTTTTTGTAGCTGCCCAGAAATTATAAGTTCCAGGCCGTAGACTGTTAACTGCTACCTTAGATTGAGAGGCTGTGGCTAATGGAAGTGACATGGCATTGCCGTAATCTTCTTGACCTGGCTGAGCAGACCCTACCCTATAATCCCAAAGCTGAGCTTCAGCAGACTCACCACCCACAGAGTCTATCTCCATAGAAAAAGTATTGCCATTAATATATATCTCGGTAGGACAATCAGGTCTAACGTCTCGTGTGCTTCCTATCTGATATTGCACATATGCAGCGTCATCATCGTCTTGTCTTACGCCTATTGTATTAACAGACACCATCTTGAAGTAATAAAAAGTATTTTCTTGAGCTGGATCTATAGTAAAGTCATCACTAGAATTAAACAATATATACCAGTCATCGTCTTCTGCCGTCTTAGAATAAACCTCTACGTAATCAAACCATGGATAATCAATTGGCTCGTCAAATCTAATGTTTAATCGTATATATTGTCTGTCTTGATTTATATAGCTAACCTCCTCAAACGTTATATTCCAAACAGTAGGGGGTGGATCAGTTATGTTTGGGATATCAACAACATACGATGTAGTTAAATCTTTATTATATATAGAATCATACAGGTCATAATCTTCAAGTATAAGAGAAAGATTCATCAGTCCATCAGATGTGATACTGCTTTCTTTAACTCTTACAAGCTGGCCTTCTAAGCCAAGTTCAGAAGATCTTAAAACTCCTACATCGTTTATGTCGAGCTCTATTAGATCGGCTCTAGCCGTAAGAGAGATAACCTTATTAAGCCTGTTTCTCTCAAGGGTGTATCTTCCTAGGTCAAGAGCTAACCCTCTGTCAGAGAACGCATTGAATACTATCTGTTGGATGTTACCTTTCGTATCTCCTACTGGAATATCGTCTAAAGTCCAATTATTTTTCTTGTTGTAGTATTTTACTAACATTCCATCTGGTATGCCGAAAGAACTAGGCTGTGACACAGATATAATATCATGTCCAGAAGGAGTCCTGGCTATCACATCGTCTGCTATAGAGAATATAGTCGCTTCGTACCTTAGGTCAGTATATGTTAAATATATCTTTCCAGCAAACCACGAAAGAGAACCACGAAAATGGCTTAGTATGGTGTCTATAATGGATTGTGATCGCATCTGAGACCCAACATAATAATCTATAAAGTATATTGGTTTACCAGAACAAGGTTCATCTATGTCGCAATAATCAGCTGTTGATTCCCAAGTGGAACCAATGCCTGTATCGAACAGAGAAGTGTCCCATCCAAGACCGTATCTAGTATTAGTCATATAATCATATAGAATAAGTGCAGGATTCTGGCTCCAGGAAGTTGTTGAAACCCTGTAATCAAATATCTTTATACCCTTCATTACTACTGTTCTTGATGGAATTCCAGTGAATATTTTTGTGTCGAACTTTATCTTGAACAATAAATAAGAAGTATTTACCATAGGGTCGGTGAACTTTCCACCAAGCGCTGAGGATATGTTACTATCTACAGCCTGAGTATTTGTGCCTGAATGAAACCAATATTGTATTATGCCAGACTTATATTTAGAGGCAAGCCTTTCATTGATAAATACCTGATCTATTCCATTCTTATCCTGAGATATTCCTTCACATTCACCCTCTCCTAGGCAGTGAATAATGTATATATATTTTGTTCCTGTCTTTGATACTTCTATGAACACGTCGTTACTTCCTACTTTGTGCTCACCGTATATAAGAGGAACGGTTCTTTGAGTAGTGCTTGTATTTAGCTTTATATTGGCCAAAGCGTCAATGTGATTTCCTGCATCACTTCCAATTATTCTAGAGGCAACATATGATCCTAGCATACCAGCACCAGCTACTATAGCTGCGCTAGATAATCCGCCAAGCCCAATAGCTCCAGCAATACTTGATGCAGCAATTTGTGCTCCTATCGGGATTGCAGCTGGCATTTATAAACCTCTCCTATCTCAAAGTTTCTTTTTCTTTCTACCACACAGCCATTTGTATTGCTAACAGTAATAATATACCCATTTCCACAGTCTATACCAATTGCTATGCTACTATCGTCACACCCAATTACTACAATATATCCAGGCAAGCTTTTGTTGTTAGGTTCTTTAGTAAGAAAAGTAGATAGAAACTGTTGGAACTTATCCATTGTCCCCTCTGGATCATCGACATACCTATCACAGTAGTTATTTCTAGTAAGTCCTTCGTATTCTTCTGGGAACTTTATGTCATAATAGGAGAAATAATCCTCCAACATCTTAAAACAATCAGTATGCTTAGGATCGCTAGAGCCAAGCTCGTACTTCTTGCCTATTTGCGAATAAACAAACCTAGATAGTAATCTACTAGCGCCTACCATATGGCCACCTCATTGGGTTCTTATATGTTTTGATTTCTTCCTTATCTTCTAAGCTCTGTGTCCATCTAAATCCACCAAAATTGTCTTCGTTGCTAAAACCTTCGCAAGTAAAGTACGTTCTGTCACACATATTTTCATCTCCTGCATATTTGCATTCAGAACCCTTGAAAACTGTCCATCTGCAACTACCAGAGAAAACATGCGTTGTTATTTTTGTCCATTGCACAAAGATAGAGGATATTTTGCACGATAACTTTGTTGGACTATACGACCACTCACTAATACTTCCTATAAAAATATCTGTAGCACCTAATATTTCATAATAACTGTCTAGAACAGCTATCGTTATGGTAGTTTCTACACTTCCAGGGGGTTGAGTAGAAATAAATGAATATATTGCTCTATCCGTATCGTCAAGTTTCATCGAAACGTTGTCTACTACAGATGAAGCACCATATTTTATAGTATCAAATGCCATACCTCTAGGGTGGTACAACTCACCATTATATGCTATTCCACAATCCCACGTTGTATAATATATTTGATTTACGCCATCGTCTATCTTAACAAGAACGCAAGGTCTGTATTCCTCTGATGCAAGTCCATCTATAAGGCTTTTGCTTATGTTTCTCATTAGGTTAACTCCGATTGCAACCCTATTAATTTAACAGTCATATCCGATGCTATACCTTTTTCTTCACTAAATCCAACTGACTTATCATCGAACCTGGCCTTTATTCTGAGTCTTCCAGTAAATGAGAAGAAATATACCTGGCCTTTGGAGCCAGAGTTACTTAGAAATGCCTGATCTCCACCATCAGGGCCAGTACCAAAAGACAATACGTACTCATACGGAGATGTAAGAGACACGTTTCCTCTTCTTAGTTTAAAAGACTCACTGTCTTGTAGCCCCTTGCAAGGAAGATTTATTACAGTTTCACTACCAGTACTTGTACCAAAAGCTTCATCATAGTAAGTACGTTGTTTAGGAAAAAAGAAAGAAAACGAAGTAAAAGGACCGTTCATAGACCTATAGAACTCCCAAAAAGAGAGAGCTTGACCCTCAGTTAGCCTTTTATAATATATTGTTACATTCCTTCTAGGAGAACTCCATATCTGTCGCCTAACCTCTTTGCCAGAAGCAAAGTCAGTTTTTAGAATAGGCTGAGCAGCTGTATAATCAAAAGGGATTACACCTGGGATTCCTGTTATTATATCTGGATATATAGGTAAACTAGGATAACTCATACAGCACCTCTAAACGCAGCTATAAGTCCTCTGTCTCCGCCCTGCAAGGCGTCTGCTATAGGAGCTACAATTGCACTTGGATTATCTCTCATTAATTCAGATAGCGATCTGCTGTCTAAAGCGTTGATGCTTACATTAACTATGTTTGTACCACTAGGCTGACCATGACTTGAAGTCTTTTTCATTGGAACCACAGCCTCTCTCCCTTCCTCTCCAAATGTGTATCTGGTTCCAGAAGAAAGTCCTATGCCTGCTACTGGCTCTGTTATCATTCCACCGTCAGCAAAAGCTTTTGTTTGTCCTTTGAATCCACTACCTAAGAATGAAAATAAAGTACTGAAAAATCCACCACCAAAATCTCCACCTTGTTCTTTAACGTCAAGAAAAGATCTTAATGCTTCCATCAAAGGCTTTACTACCAATGCTTGATGAACTATTCTCATCATATCTTTTAGAATAGAGTCTGCAAAGTCCTTAAAAGAAACTTTACCACCAGTGGCCCATTCTTGCATAGCACTAAGAGTAGAGTCTAGAGTGTTATCGAAAAAGTCTATTATGTCTTTGTTACGCTCTTCGAATAGACGCTTCTCTTCATTAAAAGCTGCCTGTTGAATCTTTATTCTTTTTTGCAAACCATCGTAATCTACTTCGTATAGCTTCTTTTGCACCTCTTCCTCTATTGAAACGATTTCTTTCCCTACATTATTATATAGTTCTGAAAGTCTGTCTAATTCTTGTACAGTTCCAGCCAATAAAGATCCAGCATCAAATCCATGTGTTACAGCGTCTAACAATCCTGTAGCAGTGTTAGCCATTAGTTTTAACGATTGAGTAATCAGCGATTCTTCACCCAAGAAAAGTCTATTGAACTCAAACCATGCTGATTCCATTCGCCCAACAGCCGCTGCCAACGATCCGTCTAACTCTTCTAAGCCAGGGACAACTTCTTCATGCAACGTCTTAGCAAACATAGGGAGAACCTCTGATGAGAGCAATCCTGTGGTCATCATCATCTTGTTCATTTCCCTAATGTTAACTCCAAGCGCTCTAGCCATTATCTGTGCTGCACCTGGTAAATGGTCACCCAACTGTCTTTTTAATTCTTCTGACTGGACAACACCCTTACTCATCATCTGGCTAAGTGCCAAAAATGACAACTTAGTTGCTTCTGTATCCATTCTCAAAACAGCTGCTGCTTCTGCCACAGCCGTAAATACAGACCTTACTTCATCTACAGTCATCTTACTACTTTTAGATGCTGCAACAAATGTTCCGTATTCCTTAGCCAATACCTTTAGAGAAACACCTAGTCTATCCGATTCTTCTCTAAGATATGAAAAGGCATCGTCAGCTGCTGCGATACTGCCTGTAGCGAATAGAAGTTTTTTGTCTATAGACTCAACCTCTCTTGCCACTTTAGTCAACTTGGCTGCTGTTCCTATCGCTGCAATGCCAGTTATCATCAGCTTAGCTTTTAAGCCGAGAAGAGAATTTGACGCAGACTTGATGCTCTTCTCTGCTTGCTTAGTAGAGGATTTTACGCCTTCCATTCCTGAAACAAACTGTGACGCATCTATAGTGAATAATGCTTTTAAAACACCTACTATCATAGCTACCCATTCTTTTTATTTCTTAAACAAGTATTGTGGGTTATCATGTTCTTGTCCATTAATAACCTCTGCTGTTCCCATGTCTGTTTTTTAGTATCTTTTTTTCCACCCACCATGAAGTCTTTAGGATGAAAAGGTTTTGTCTTAAGAAGCTTAGGCGCAGAAGACAAAAGGCCAGCATTAGCTATTGTGGCACAAGTTAACGCATCTCTGTAGCTTTCCACAGAGTTTCCAAAAGGTTCTATCGAATAATATGCAATCCATTCAGTTAGCTCCCTGGAATCTATCCTTTCGGATAATTCCTTAACAGTGCACCCAAGAGACAACGCAAGCCTAAACATAAACAAGCGAGTTGGTGATTTTTCTATTTTTTTTTAACTTCTTCCTCTGTTTTTCTGGTCATCCAGTTTATTTCTAGGGATTTCTGAAACAACTCATGAACAACACGTCCATTCTTGTTGCCAAGTATCGATATTTCGTCCCTTGTAAACATAGGAGATCCACTGTCAGTCCTCAAAGAAGAAGCTAGCAGGTCGAGAGGAGCATCGTTATGTTTAAAATCAATAACTCCACTCTCTCCTGTATACTTTCCTTCAAATTCCAAACGATCTTTTGCGCTTATTACATAAAGTCTTACATGACCATCCCATTCTTTTACAAAAATCTCTACAAAAGATGAGTCGTCTACTCTAAGAATGTCGTCTTTATTTAATATCTTTCTTTCTTCCATATAAACCCCACGTTATATTGGTTAAGACAATGTACCAGTTGTTATAGCTCCACTTATAGTTAATGTTAGGTTGTAAGTCAACCTATCATCTAAAGGAGTGACTGGTGTAACATTGGTAACGTTAGCTTGAAATTCATGGTAATAATTATCAGGATATAGTAATCTGTAATAATCTATAGCTAAGGCAGGATCATCCTCTCCTATCTTAGAAAATAGCATTTCGTACTGTTCATTAACGTAGTTTACTCCCATTGTAAGACTTGATATAACGTACATTCCAGCTATCGTTTCTCTATAAAAACTAGCACTATGTCCAGTTACATCATATATGGCTCGTTCTACAGGAAGCTCTCCTATGTCATATACTTCTACTATTTCTTCCCAAAGAGTAGGTGGTGGACCACCGCTACCGATTTGGATAACAGCTTGTTTACCAGCTAATGCTGCTGTTGACATATATCACCTCTATGTTATTGTGGTTCTCATTGAATTAAAGTTAACAATATTCTTCGGTCTCATAGTGCCATCCTCTAACAAGCTTATGGGTCCTGAGTTTTGGAATATCTGTATATATCTATTGTAATTGATAGAATAGTTGGTGAGTCCATGTAAAATGTCCACTACCTCTTTTGTTCTATCATCACAGGATGCTCGCTCTCCCTTCTCACTCCTAATTGTTACTTGACAACTTGGGTAAGAATAATCCAAGTTAGTGATATTAGGCTGATAAGTTCCTGTGTTTACAACGAATATAACGCCAGAAGGAGAAGATGGCTGGTCAAGCCCAGCGAACAGATTAACACCTATTGTTCCGACTCCGTAGTCTTGTAAAATGCCAGCTATATCAATATCAATTAGAGCCATCTGCCATCCTTACCATTCTAGAGTCTCTCATTGCCCTTCTACTAAACGCTGTATTTATTCTTCTCTTAAGCATCTTGGGTAGCAAAGGAGTAATAAACCTTATTGCATTTTCTAGGAACTTAGATTCTCCTATCGGGTGTACGCTTGTCAGCACCTCGTGTACTGGCACTGAATAAGGAGCGTTGTAGCTTATTTCTCCAAATGCGCCATTCTCTCCGCTATACTTAACTACCTTTCTAGCAGATGCTCTCAGAAATCCAGTGTCTACAGGAGTTCTTGCCAAAGAGTCTCTCAATACCATTATCATAATCTCCTCCATAAAACTTCTATAGAGGTTAGGCATTTTGATTCTGGTCAATATGTTAATATTAGTGAAGAAAGTTTCTACACCTAGTAATTTTACCATTATCTCAAAAATGCCTTATAGCAAATTATTGTTTGTTCGCGTAAAGATTTAATAGTATCAATAGATATTATTTGCCTTGCTGCTTCTGGCGGACTAAGTAAAGTGGAGCCTGCGTACAAATATCCTCCGATTACTACATCAATAGATAGATAAACAACAGTGCTAGACACTATATGAGAACCATCCGAAGCATAAATAAGATTACTGACTTCCTCCCACTTAGAAAGAATGGTGGACGGAGAACTCCAGACATATCCACCATATCCATCTCTTGAAGGTGGACTCCAGTATGTGGCTGTTTCCCTTAGAAGATCTGAGTACCAAGACATATCAAACATCCGTTAATGCGACAACCGCAGGAGGTCTTCCACCTAAGCTGCCTAGTTTACCAGAAGGATCAAACATTATTGCTGTCTGCCCCCACATCGTGCTTCTTAGATTCACCATCGACGACGAAGTAGATATATGAGATGACTTACCGTACTCAATAGAAGCATCACCAACTTTTTCTTTCATTACCGACGTAGCAAACGTATCAGAAGATCCAGAACTCTTGGTGGATAGCATAGAGCTTTTTATGGCAACAAAATGCGCGGCCACCCAGCGAGTCATCTCTACTTCACTGTCTGGATCTACAAAGCAATCACGTGTTGTAGACAAAACTAGAGTAGAAGCTGCTGCGATTAATCCATTTATTTCATTGTCGGTAAGAGCAGTGTTTATAACTTCCCTTACCGAATTTGGTGTTATAAGCGACTGAAAAGACATAATAACCTTATACAGAACCGTGTACTACACCACATTGTCCATCATAATCTGAGTAAACAAATGGAACCATGATAGTAAGAACTTTCCAAGTATGTCTCCAGTTAGGTGAATTAGCTGGTTCCCAATCTATAACCTGCATTGGAAGCCCATTAATCATCTGAACCGTAGTGGAGTTCATTTCTACTAAAACAACATTGTTAGTAGCTAAATTACGACTTGTTCTAATTGCATTTAGACCGTCTATCTGGAGAGCTCTTTGCTCTATAGTTAGACCAGTTGGATATGTTCCTACAGCATAATCTTCGCTGAATCTTGCTCTATATCCACTTGGGATATAAAGGTTCCATGGACCATAATGATTTGCAGTAACACTAAGAGAGATCATTGCGATAATTTCGTTAATGATATCCTCTGGAGTAGTTGCAACATTAGCCCAATCAGATATAGTATCAGTATTACGATCTGGGAAGGTAGTGTACCCATAAAGAGTTTGGCCAGCAGCGGTATAAGAACCATTGAACAATGTTTCTTCTAGCATTCTTGATACTGCTCTTGTAGACTCTTCAATAAGAGTAGTTCTAAAAGGAATATTCTCTCTACGAGCAGACTCGATCTGTCGTTTTTCAACAGGGAAATCTTTGTAGGTAACAGGTAGAGGAACACCAATCTCGTCAAACAATAAGGCACCTGATTCTCCTCTAGTGTCAGGAGACATTGCCATCTTAGCTTCATTTACTTCTGACACTCTATCTCGCAAGTAAACACTTGAAGAAGTACCGTCAAAGTTAATGTTAGTATCTGGACTAGAAGCCAAATCAGCAATACCAACTAGCTCTGCTTTAGCAACAGCCAACATCCTATCGTCAATATATTTCCAGGCTCGCTCTGGTAGTGTGGAAAGTTGACGGTATTGAGCCATATTAGCAAAAGCCTTACCGCTTAACATTTCCATTCTTGCATTGTCACTCATATTATCACCTTATGATTTTTTTTATTTACAGAAACTTTATTTGTACCAATAAAGGGAGTTCTTGTCCAGGGCCGCAGAGACAATAATCTAGGGATATCCCTATGTGATGATGCCATGTTCCAGCAGATATATTACCTGGCATAACAGCACCAGAAACTAGACCAACTGGTTCACCAACATCAACTTCTTGTTGTGATGCAGATCCAAATCTCAGATATACAACGTCCCCAGTTCTTAGTCTACGACAATATACAATCTCTCCAATTTCGTACGGATCTACAAATTCTTTTCCAGCATGGAAATTTTCTATAGCAACAAATGCTGTGATATCCTCTTCATTTGATGTATTCCTATAGCACTTCCATTCGCTCATTGTTATTAAATGTCCAGGCAGAATTCCAGATTCGCCAGCAACAAACTCCTCAAGATTAGATGTACTCTTGATAAAAGATATTACGCTCGCTATAGCCATATCAGGGCTCCTGTTCGATGCCGTGCATTACTTCTTATTTAACTATTAATTTTGCTAGCAAACCGCCAGTAGCGAAAGTCTTGTTCTCTCCCATCAGTACGACTGAGTTGGCAATTGTTATCGTAGTAGAAGTAAATCTACCAGCCTGTGAGGATGTTCCAACTGGAAGTCCGAAAACGTGTGCCCCACTGTCATGCAAGATTCCCTGGAATAGATCTCCAGATCTAAGATGAACAGCGTAAACTTTGTCTCCTGTTTCATATGGGTCAGTAAGGCCCATACCCTCAGCTGTATTTTCTATAGCAATGATTATAGGGAAGGGCTCTCCTGCTCCTACTGGTGTTGATAGCTGAAAGTTACCGTTGTCATCATATTCTAGCAATGCACCAGGATATATATCACCAGCGTCTACGCTTGGTGCTTCCAGAAGCTTTGAATCGCTACCAACGTCAAGCAATATTGTATTTGGGCTAGTATTAGTTAAAGCCATTATTATTTATCTCCATTATTTAGCAAACAACGTAATTAGTTAAGTTGTTTTTTCTTGATTATTTTACAGCTACCACAACAAGTCTAGAGACAGCACCAGCTTCTATAGCTTCTTGTGCATAGCACATAGCATCGGCCCAAAGTGTTGTATTAGTAAAGGTACCGAGTGTAGTACCAGTAGCTTTTAGTCTCTGGCCTTGATCATAAGCACCAGGCTGTTTGAATCTTACTAAGCATAGATCGCCTGGCCTGAAATGTCTAAGAGGAACCATATCTCCAGGACTGTAAGCAACTTCAAGCCCATGCCCATTATCTACATCTTCAAGGGCTATCAACATTGGACTTATAGCTCCACCAACTTGTCCACAAGTATGAACAGAACCATCGGTAAGAACTCCATTGACTAGGCCTCTTTTGATATGACAAAGACTACCTGGATAAACTATCTCATCAGGTTGCTCCTCATCAGAAGCTGGTCCAGTTACTAGTGGCGTACTTGAATGAGCATAAACTATTATTGTGTTATATGCCATTATCATCTCCTAGAATAAAGAAGGAGCCTCACAACGTTTCTTGTCAGATACTTCCATGCCAGCCTGTAGGCTGTAATCAACCTTACGTTCTACTGCTTTTTCTTTAATAGCTTCCCCAACTAAAGAAGCAATGGCTTTGAGTTCTTTCGTTTCTGTTTTTTCTAAGAAGTTTGGACAGAATTTAACTTTCTCATAGCCATTGATTGCAACTACTAAAGCAGAGCGTTGCTCTTCTCTTTCTCTCATAGCATCTGCAATAGCGCCTCTAAGTTCTTCTGGAGCGGTAGCTAATACATCCTGCATTGTTACTGGGGCCTGTGGCTTTTCTTCTTTTGCTTCTACAACATTACAAGCATTAACTTCAGCTTTATCTTTCTTTTCTTCCATCTTGGTTTCCTTTTTAGCAAATTCAGATTTCAAGAGCCTGTTGGCCATCTTTTGGGCAGACGCCCTAGCACCTTCTGATATTTTGGCTTGTGCGCCCCTACCAGATAGCACCGCTCTCAATGCACCTTCGTTTAGTTTGTTAGTAGATGGGTCAACAACAGGGAAAAATATTAAATCATCGCTAGTCTTAGCTCTAGAATCACCCAATAATGTCTTCGAAGCTATCCAATCCTTAGCAGATGATGATAACTCAGTTACATCAGATGGTAAAACTTCTGGTTTATTGGCCTTAAGCTGGCCGTAGTAAGCTTTTATATATTCATGAAGGTCTTTACTAATATCTCCCCATGAAATACTCTCCACGCCTGAGTAAGCCGGCTTCCTAGAAACTACTCTAGTAGCGTTAACTAATTCTTTTTCTCCATTCATTCTTATTCCACATCCGTCAGACCAACTGCACGCACCCAATACATCGGGTAATACAGCTAAATGGTCACCAACAATGTTAGTCATGCGTTGTGTGTAATCAGTACCATTAAAGTTTCCCTTTTCATGGATTATATCTCCGAATGCACCTACGCTCAACTCTATTTTATCGCCTTGACGAATTTTGTCAACAATAAATTCACCTCTATCCTTATCTAACCATAGATCGGCTCGTAATTTGTTTCCTACCTGGTCAAACATAGCATTGAATACATATCCAATAAGTTGACCGTCTAGAACATAAGGAACATTACAAGAGGTGTTGCCAATGGGGTGATACAACGATACTGGTCTGCCATTCCATGTGTGCACGCTCTCAGATATGTCATCTCCATCAAAGTATAGAGACACAGGATCTTCGAAAGTACTAACAGCTGGAGTGAATGCTCCTTCTACCAACATGATAGATGGAACTATATAATAATTCTTACCAGCAAAACTACCATCGTTGATAATTACTTGGTCATCAAGGAAATCACAAGTGATAAGAACACTTCTTAACTCTGACTTCGCTGTCATGCCATCTCCTTATAAAAATTAAAGTTATGATTATATAACACAGTATGTAATCATTGGAAAGAGTTTATTTCAGTAGCCCTCGCGCGTATATAGAGAATACGTAGTATTCTTTATATACTCTTTCTTCTTTCTTCTACGTGTTACATCGCTGTTACATTTCTGTTACATAGCCGTTACATTTGCGTTACATAGATTCTATGATTCATAACTAACTGTATAAACTGTATATTCGTAACTACAGGATCCTGTACAAATACTGTGTTAATTGATAAAAAAACAACAAATATACACTAAAACACTACATATAGTACTTAACCATGACACCAGATGTAGCGCTTTAGTTGTTTTTACTGTTAAAATAGAGACAAGAAACGGACTTGTAACAAGTTTGTAACAACATTGTAACGGTAATGTAACACGAATGTAACAGCAATGTAACAAGAATGTAACAAATAACTGTAAGTATGTGTAATGCTTATACTTTAATTCAATGAAACGTAAAAGAGTCTCTTTCTAGTTTTAGACGATTACAAACAGATAGGAGCGATTACAAGTAAATATTGCAATTGCTCCTTAGAAAAGCTTTGTTTATCTGTCTTTATTTGATACAAGAGCGAGCATCTGTATAATATTGAATAGGATACAGATAGACGAGAGAAAACGTTTAGTTGTACATTCAGTATAACAAGTAACATCAGACAAAATGTATAGGGAAGTTGAAAATAAAGAAAGCATTATGATCATTCTTATATTAATCTTCATGCTCTAATCTTTCCTTCTCTTTCTCTTCAAGAGTTTCATTTCTAATATAAGGAAAGAACATAACAGAAATAACACCAGCTGAACAAATTAACAGGACGCCAAGAACAACATAGGCTAGTACGAATATTATATCTAGTAATGTACCCAATCTAATGTCTCCCTACTCTTATTTTAGCTATTTCCTCAGTATGTCCATATATATGTAGCCCTTTACTAGCCACTATCATCTCTCCGTCTAGTACGCCTATCTCGCTAGCCATAAACTCTTTAAGATATTGTATTCCGGCTAGATTAGCAGGTAGTCCAGCCCATGCCTCCCAAGACCTAAAATATATAAAAAAGTGAAGTTTGTTGTCTTGTATACGAGTATCTATGTGTCTTAAACAAGGAGGATCTACGAGCATGATATCCTCTATCTTTCCAACTTGCATTATGTTTTGGTTAGATCTGTGACCCTTCACCCTATATGATAATATTGTTTGGGATATCTGGTCAATCTTAGGCAAGCTCCTTTTAGATCCTACAAGCCTCTCTCCATAAGTATATTCTTCGTTGTCTGCTATACTGTTAGACATTATATATTCTACGTACGATCTTTCTACACCTTCTCCACCTTCTATATATTTAATGTCTACAGGGTTTGGTATTCCTAAGTGATCTGGTACTTGAGGAACCAAAGGAATAGTTCCAGGATGCTTAACTCTAGCCGTGAAGTAATCAAGCTCTATCCTATCTTCTCCTGCATACGAGCCAGAATCTATTTTAAACCTTCTACCTTTACTAACAAGCGCATGAAGACTTTGAAACCAAAGGTCTGGTAAGTCAGTTGCCTCAATATTAACTATGTTCATCAGGTACCCCTCCCCTAGTTTGGGCTTGTCTTTTCTATAACAAGCCCAAACCCTAATCTTTATATTCTAGAAATCCTTATTGAGCTATCTGTGGTAGGCGTTCCAGCATAAAGAGAAAAATTCTGCAAAGAGTTATTATGAAACAAGCCAATCTTGTACACAGTATCAGCTACTAGGGCAGAAGACCAAGACAAAACTACAGTCTTTGCGCCAATAGCAGTTGGTTCGTAGAAAAGGGAAGACCCGTATGCAGTGTTAAATTGGGTTGGAAGGTCGCCCGAATATATTTGACAAATTATATATGTTCCAGTGGTAGGGATAGCTGTTGTAAAATCAGAAGTAAGGTTTATGTCTATAGAGTATATCCCATCTGTCTTAGGTGTAAAAGTATTGTTTTCGACAGAAACGTTGTCGGCACAATCGAACACGGTACTAGCAAATGGAATGGTAGTATATACATCCTTAAGAGCTGAAAGGGCTGTAGTCCTTATAGAAACAGCCTCTTTAATAGCCTCATACACAACTCCAGTTGTTCCGTCAATTAGCAATGCGCCTGACACTGATTCTACATCGAAAGATATATCTCCATCATTGCCAATTGACACACTTGTAGATCCAGCTTCTAAAAGTATATCTCCAACATCGCCAACTGACACACTTGTAGTTCCAGAAATTAAAGATATCTCTCCGCTGTTGCCAACCATCACACTTGTAGCTCCAGCATCTAAAAATATATTTCCATTATTGCCAACTGACACACTTGTAGATCCAGCACTTAAAGATATGTCTCCATCATTGCCAACCAACACACTTGTAGTCCCAGCATTTAAAGAAACGTTTCCGCTTCCTCCGGCAAGTACAGTAGCATTCCCACTGCCAGTAGCACTCACAGTAACATCCCCAGTATCTTCTGCCAAAAAGTTTGCTCCGTTAGGTGCAGTCAGTTTTGCTTCGTTCGAGCCTAACTCAAGTTTAGTGCTTGAATACGCCAGCAACGCAGACTCCGAATCAAACTGTAACTTGCTA
>Ga0209976_10000253_pt1 | contig 39553 bp, 80 predicted proteins | sample SumtaG_FD_182806 | JGI IMG/M metagenome (GOLD analysis project Ga0209976, IMG submission 182806) | Deep subsurface microbial communities from Indian Ocean to uncover new lineages of life (NeLLi) - Sumatra_00157 metaG (SPAdes) (version 2) | ecosystem: Environmental > Aquatic > Marine > Oceanic >...
AAACTGGAATTAAAACATGGATCGATTTCGATACTAATGTTCTAGATCAAAGCCCTGAAGGTAACGATGGAACAATCGTGGGGAATCCTCAATATATCCGTGGTTTACGTGGAAAAGCGGATATTGTCATGGATGGTGATGGGGATTATGGAAGAATACTTGCGCCTCAATTTTTGTATACTATGGATGAAATAAGTATTGAGTTATGGGTTAGAAACATCGGGGCCGATGCAGCTATAAACAATATTTTCAGATGTGACAGTACATATGAATTAGGATATACACCTAGTACACAAAGATTAAGATGGAAAGTATGGAATAGTACCGGGGCCAGTTCAACAATTCAATCTTCAAGCACTTATTCTCTTTCAACGGATACTCATATTATTGCTGAGTACAACGGTAGCCTTTCTTTATATATAAACGGAGTAAAGGATGCTGCAACGGGTTCAATTGGCGGTCCAATAGCAACAGGAGGGGCTGTGTATTTAGGATACCCAGCATCACCGTTTAATGGGACTGTTGATGAATTAAGAGTATATAACAGAACACTTACTGCAATAGAACGAATAGAACACATTAATGGAATATATCTTAATGATACAGGGTTAGCTTTGCTTTTGGATATGGATGGTAATCTTTTAGATTCATCTTTGGTTGGGAATGATTTTACGACTTTCGGTGATCTTGAATACTCTGATGGAAGGGCGAGAGTTCCAGTTTTTACCAGTATTAATGGACGTTCTAGCCTAGTTAATTCATCCACTGGCCTTATGACGATTATTCAAGATGCTCCTGGGACTTGGGGTAATTACACGGTTAATGTGTATGCTGAGACTAACGGGGTTCAGAATGCTACTACGTTACTTCAGGTTGATGAGTATGATTCGGTGATTTCGTTTGCTCAGAATCCAATAGAGACAAGGACAAGGGGTACTATTTTTCTTGAGTTTACTTCGAGGTTAGATGGTTATGTAGCTGGTCCCGGGTCTACGGCTACGATGGATGCTATTGGGTTTACTTATAGTGGTGGTTTGCTTCGAGGATTTACGCCTATACGGTACACTACTGGAACTGTCACTTATGGGAATGTTACAGCGTTTAACGAAAACACTTATGGTATCACTAATTATAATCAGCCAACTTCAAGGGATCTGACTTGGGGTATTCCGTTTAGTGATAGGATTTTCCCTGTAATTGGGTTATTGCTTGAGTTTTTCCCGATCATAGCTTTTGTATTTGGTGTATTGATTATTGATCTTGGTAGGATGAATTTTGTTAGTAACAGGATTGTAATTTATGCGCTTGTTGTGGCGGTTGCAGCTCTAATTATGGGGATTTACCAGGCGGTTGGGGCTTAACCTATAAATAGTTGAACAATGATAGGAGTAAATGAATAAAAATGGGTCTTCTTCAAAAAGCACGAGGATTCGCAACGAGGGCAAATTCTGGTGTTAAACGTTTTAATGAGGCTAATAAGAAGCGGAAGGCGAGTAAGAAGAAGTCTACTAAAGAAAAATATCAACGTGAGATGGATAAACAAGAGGCTGAGTTAAAGCGTCTTAAAAAAGAGGAAAAGAAAATTAAGGGGAAGCTTAAGAATGCTGCAACCAAGCGCGGTATTAGTGACGCTAAGGTACAAAACATAATCGGTAGAATTGATGATATTAAACAAATAGGCCGTAACGTCAAAAAAATAACTCAATCAGTTACAGGTAAACCAAAAAAGAAGAAGAAAGCTAAGAAGAAAAAATCTAAACCAAAGCCTAAGAAGAAGGCAAAGAAAAAGAAAACTAAAAAGAAAAAATAGTTTAACTTCGACTCAGGTTATTGATCCTATTTTTCTCGTTCTGTACTTCTAATATTTTATCATTTAATTTCTCTTCGAGTTCGAGGGTATCTATTTCTTCTTCTAGTTGTTTGTTTTGTCTGTATTTCATGGCTTTTCTATGTCTTTCCATGCATTTTAGAACCCACATATATTTTATGAGGTGGTTGTTGTGTTAAAAAAGGTTTAGATAGCGTACTAGTAAGAAGATTAAGACCCATCCGACTGAGGCCACGGTTAATCCGAGTTCCCAGCCGTCGTTGTATCCTTCGTTGTATTCAGGGGTATTTTCGTCACTCATCTTTTTCTTCTCCAGGGTAGGTTAACTTGCCTTCTTTGTGGTCTGATCCACAGTCATACCAAGACTTTAGGATTATTGTTAGGGAAACGAAGAAAGCTATTACTTGGAATGGGGTTACTGTAATCATTTTTTGTCCTCTTTGTTATCATCTTTCTGGATGTTTTGTCCCATCATGGCTCGTTTGATTTGTAAGGCGTTTGTTCCTAGTTTTTCGTCTGGTGTGGTGTAGACTAGGTATAGAATTCCTGTAAGGAACAAAAACATGGATACTGCAACTATCATTATAATCGTTAACAAGTCGGTCATTTTTCAGGTTCCTCCTGTTCGTTTTCTTTGTATTTTAGATAGGCCAAGGTTATTCCATTTGAGATAACGCATATAGCTATCACGATTAAGTATGATGGTGGTTTTCCGGGTTCTCCTTGTGGTCCTTGTTCTCCAGTGATGCTTTCCCCAGGTGGTCCAATGGGTCCTATTTCTCCGATGGGTCCAATGGGTCCTTTATCTCCTTTGGGTCCAGTTTGTCCGGTGTCTCCGATGGGTCCAGGGTCACCCGTTATTTCTCTGATGATCTGTGGGTTATCTTTAATGAATTCTTCCCATGCTTCAACGGTTGTTAGTTGGTCTTCTGTGATTGTGTATTGCCAGTGATGTTTTTTGATTTCTCCGGTGTCTTTTTCTAGCCAGATTTCGATTATGTGTTTTCCTTTTTGGTTATAGTTTACTGGTGGGGTTATTGTTTTGTCCCATCGGTGTTCTACTAATGTTTTTGAGGTTTTGTATCTTGGGCTCGGTAATCGGTCTGTTATTGGTAGGTTATCCCAGAATACGCGCATATACATTTGCTCGTTATCTATTCTTGGATCTGCTCTTACGCTTATTAGGACTTCTTGGTTCCATGCTCCTTTTCCTGGCATGACGTTGTAGAATGAATCAAAGGCATGAACGGTAGGAATTAGTAAGGATGAAAAAATTAGGAAGGTTAAGAAAAGCTTCTTAGAAGTCATTATGTTTCCTCGGGTGTGGTTTTTATTGTTGAAACCAGTGAAATAACATCCCTTGCGATTGCTAAGGCGTATTTACTTAGATAATAGCAACAAACCAAAGCTAGGATATATCCTCCGGTTATACCGATGTTTCCAATTAATTCGGGGCTATTCTTGAGAAAGCCATAAGCATTCAATAAAGCCAGAATTAAAAACCCGGATATGGTGTGAGGAAAAAGATCACGCCAGAACTTTCCACTCTCTTCAGTTACCTTTTCTACTTCTCTCATTGTTTGTTTTTCTCCATGTGCTTTTTTAGAAGCGTGTTTACGAAAGCTGAAAAATTTAGATGTGGATATTTTTCTTTCACTGATTTTACTAGATCTTCATCCAAGCTTAAACCGTAAACCTTCTTCATAATTCTATTAAAACTATTAAGATTTATAAGGTTTACCCTTTAAACCAAAAACAGGGTACGTTTTAGAGGTGGTTTACCCTAGACCAGATGAACAAAAGATGAGGGGTCATTCTGGGTTCTTCTCTTCGTATTCTCTGTCTATGACACTTGTAACATATCGTTCAACATAATTCCATGCTGTTCTTTCAGTGACATCTATACGGGTCATTACTTTACTCATTCCCATAGGGGTTGGATCACGTATGATTTCTTCAGCTCCAGCAGTTTCACGGAATAGGTGAGGCCATACAGTCACTCCAGCCATGTCACCTGTTTTACGGACCACATTATAGATTTGTCTGCCTTGAATTCCTTTGTTTGGGTATACTATATATTGTCCGAATACGGGTCTTACGTGAAGCCAAAACTCTTTTGATTCTTTGTAATGTTTGTCGATATATTCTTTGTATTCCAGGATAGGAGGAACAAGCGGATCTTTAAACGGGATATATCGTACTTTGTTTGGTGGTGGACTTGCAGGTTTTATTGTTCCATCCGGTAGTATTTTTCGGTGGCTTTTCTTTAATAGTTTAAAATTAATAGCAAGTCGATTTTTTTCTAAGAACACGTCCCTTCGAGTAAGGGAGGAAATTTCTTTTCTGCGTTTTCCAGTGATTCTTATCATGCAGAGTATAGCTGTGTTTCTAAGTGCAAGAAAATGAAAGGGAAATACCCTAGCCTGGACGAGTAAAAGATCGAACTCAATATCACTAAGTATTGGCCTAACTTTACGATTTTCATCCACTCTGGTCATTTTTATCTAAGTTACCCTATACTATTTGCCCATATTTATGGGTTTCCTATTACATGATTTTAGGAAATAGACGGGCATAAGCGGAATTTTAACGGGAAAGTTCACTATCTATATTAATTAAAGAATAGGGGGCAGGAGGGAGAAATTATCGGATAATTATGGGATTGTTTGGTATTCTAGCCCCTTGTTTAACGTCTTATACCTTTTTGCTATGTCTCGGCTTTTGGTTTTTCCTATTTCGACACCTAATTCTCGTTCTATGATGATTTGTATAATTGTATGGTCAACGTTTCCATGTGATGTTAACCTTAGTTCTTGATGGAATTTTGTTAGTGTTTCAAGCATATCTGTTGTGGGTGTATTCTGTTTTGATATTTTTTCTCTTCGTTCTCTTGAGGCTTTGATTTTGAGGTTTTGGAAGTGTTTTTTTCTGCGTTCATAGATAGCCCTTGATGTGTTACATAGTATTGTATCAGGTCTTGGAAAACAGTGTTTACATTTGAGGCAATCTGGATGGTCACATTTGCTTACATCTGGGACAAGTAGCTTTACTGGTCCTATTCTGTTTTTTATCATTTCTGGGCTGAATCTTGGTGTGAATGTTTTGTAGGCTATTGCTCTTCCTGGGGATTCTAGGTGGACGTAGAAGGCCATTGTGAATTGTCTTAGTATCTTGTCTAGCATATCCATGTGGAGGACTACGAGGATTACAATTAATCCCATGTTTCTAGCTGATGCGATTAGATCGACTAATTCTTTTTGATCTTCTTTGAACCAGTTACGGGCTCCGGCTGCAAAGTGGGCTTCGTCAAGTATTATTACATCTCCTTGTTTTAGTGGTGATTCGTCTGATAGTAACCATAGAAAATGTTCTTGTGTGAATGGAATCTGTATATATGGGTTGAATACTCTGCTTGGTTTTACTCGGTTTAATATTTCTCCAAGTCTCTTACAAAACCAAGTTTTTCCATCACCAGGAGATCCACCACAGCCTATGATTGTTCCATTACCTTTGTTTGAACGCGCTTGTATTAAGTCAAGAAAAATTGAGCTGTATCCTAGTCCTTGGATTATCTGGGTTCCATGCCAGTTGACTATATTGTAGTTAGTCCCAGGTATGGTAGAAATAATCCTCGAATCGAAGCCACTTGGGATGACGGGTAATGATGTTCCAGAATGGGTCTTCGTTGTGGGGATTTGGTTGCGTTTTTTTTTACTTTCTGGCACGTCCCCATAGTCTTGTGTTGTTATTTCAACCTTCCATGATAATCCAGCTCTTTCGGCTGCTTCCATTATGTAGAGGTTGAATGTTTCATAATCTATTTGTTCCACGATCTCAAGGCGGGGTGATACTATGTTTGGGTCACTCCAATCTATTTCACCGGGTAATCGTTTTACAGGTATGGATTCATCAAATAAAACAGGTTCTTCTATAGGCTCATAATCATCCTCTTCTACTTTAAATGAACCAGCTATGTTTGGATCAATCCAGTCTATTTCTCCGGGAACTCGTTTTACTGGTGTTTTCTTGTCTCTCAATAATGGGGATTCGATTGTTCCTAGCGGTATTCCTGTTGGTGATTTGAATACAAAGGTTTCAACAAAGTCTGTGTACTCGTCTTTATTGTTTATGACCCATGATTGCATATTTGATGGTAAGAGTCTTAGTTGTTGTCTTACGTAGCTGTTGAATACTTCTTCGTGGCTTGCTGATGATAGGTTTGTTCTGTTTACGTGTTGTAGCCAGATGTGGGCCATGTCGATTTTTTCTTTAAAGTTAGTTCTCGGGTTGAATGTCATTTTTGTTACCTCTCAATAGTAGTAGATAGTGACTGAAGATTAGGAAGTTGATTAGAACATAGATTAGAATTCCTATGCTTAGTGGGGTTCCTATTCCAACGTATAGTAAAACGAAATGTGCTAGTATCCATAGTATTGTGAATCCTTGGATGAAAATGAGTCTATATGGATTTGATGGTTTAGGAAGATTCATTTGATTTACGGCCTCAGACATTTCTTCTTCTGTGATTTTTTTCTTTGGCTGTAGATCCTTATTCCAAGGATCAGATTCTTTTGATGTTTTGTTGAGGATGTTTTTAATATCCTCCCATAGTTTTCTTATCACATTCGTTCAACTTCTTGTCTTTCTTGCCAATCCTCGAATTCACGGTATTTTTCGTTTTGCTGTATCCGGTCAAAGAGGTTTGGTGATGTTGGGGCTGGGTCTGTGTTTACTGGCATTCCTTTCATTGCCTGTTCTGCTTTTAGTTGGTCTGCTCTTCCTCTTCCGTCTATGCTGTTTAATAGGGTGAGGTAATTGTCTGATAACGCATCCCAGAATCTTTTTCCACCACTTACCACATCTCTTCTTGTTAGCATATATAATACTGGTTTGAAGCTCTCAGGGATCTTTTCTGGGGATACTATGTAGCTTAGTAACCTCATATCCCATTCTCCAGTAGCTTGGATGTTTGGTGATGACCCGAGTTGTGGGACCATTGTAGTTATTTGACCTTCGTTTCTAGTCTCATGGTCACTCATGGTTAGAACCCCTTCAATACTCCTAGTCCCATTAGGGCATAACATAATCCGATTCCTGCTAGTAGCCAGGGAATTTTATCGAATACTTTATCCAGGGCTTTTTGAACTGTTTTTGCTGTTCCTAGTTTTGCTAGGTTATCGAGATCCGCGTCATATAGAACGCCTTCTGCTTTAAGTTCATCAAATTCCTTCTGTTGATCTTTGGTTGGTATGAATGGTTTTACTGTTACTGTCATTCCTATAGTTGGATCTTTCAATTTTTCTTTTAGTAGATCTGGAAGACCATTATATCCTTCCTCTCCCCACATGGCTTTAAGAAAAGTCTCAGGATCTTCTTCATTTACTTTTTTACCTTCTTGGATGTAGCTTACGAGTGGTGTTCCTTCTACTGCTAGGAACCTTGTGTTTGGACCTGTCCATCCTGGTCCTAGTTTGAAGAATCTGTATATTACACCGTCATGTTTTTTGCAGTAAATGACTGACTCGGTTTCTCGTTCTACGTCTAGGCTTGTGAATCTGTAATCCTCTGGGTTGAGTAGCATAACTTCTTTGCTTTTTTTGATTGGGTTTAATTTATCTAAAAGACTCATTTTTGTTTCTCCTTTTCTACGTGTTCTTTTAATTTTTTGTTGCAAAAGCCTGAAACGTTTATGTGGGGAAGTTCTTTTAGTTCGTCGTTTAGCTTAGAATCTATTGTGATGTTTCGCTGAACTTTTCCCATACGCATAAATATATAGGGATACCTATAAATAGATATTGGTATAGTATGAATATAATGACCCAATTCTTTGTACCTGATAAACATAAACGCATAAGACAAAATCACGATAAGAAGAGAAAAAAAAGACCTACAACAAATCAAGAAACACCTAGAATATGGAGTCCTACGATTTTCAAGCCAAAGTTAACAGATACAACACTATATTATACGGTTAACCCTAAAAAACAGGTTAACATAAAAGAGGTTCAAATTAAATTAATTGAATTATATGGGTTTGATGTTAAGGTGTATCCTCAGATATTCAATTGTTTTGATGTTCTATTGGGAAAAAGAACGGATTGGGCCACGGTTCAGAAAATAACGTTAAAACTATTGGAGGATTATGAATGATACATTATGGATATGTTCAGCTATTTCTTTATGGTCAATTACTTCTTTGGATGAATCTGTATCATTCACGGTATCATTTAACATATAAAATGGAGCTTGGGTTCTATCTTGTATCATTCATTGTATTCCTTAGAGTATTATTCACTGGGTTTAGCATTGAATTCTTCACTACGCCTATTCTTCTTCAATACATCGTGTTTGTTGTGGCCTCTGTAAATATTTTTAATAACAAATTCGAGTTCAAAAAAGCCTTATGTCTCGGGTTCCTAGTAGTATTCCTTAATAGCTTCTATTGGGAAGTATTTTATCATGTATACGAGTTCCAATTATGGATTCCAATTAGTCTTGGATGGGAGTGGTGGTATCTTAGAATTCCCCAATGGTTACGTATTGTTCCGGCTTTTTTCATAACTAGGAACTTTAAGATAACGGATAGAAGAAGTTTAATGGTAGGGTTAATAATTAGCTTCTTCTTAACTTATGTAAGGTTCGAGTATCACATGCCATCTCTGTATATTCATCTGGTTCATAGAATGATAGCCCTTTTCTGTCTCGTTAAAACAGTATATGATGCAGAAGTCAAAGATCATACGGGTGTCAAATATGCGTGGTAAAATACTACTTTTAATGTTATTAATTGCTGGAATATTTATTAATCCAGTTTTCGCAGAAACAAAGTTCGAGGTTGATATTTCAAAGGGTTTAATTCCGGGACATATCGCTGTTTTTGATGTTGGTCATAATGAAGACGTTGGAACAAGTGAAGAGGATATTTGGGGTGGTCCCACGACTTCTATTCCTTGGCTTACGTCAGCCACTAGGTTAAACGTTACATCATCAGATGTGGATGACACTTTACTAGGAACTGGAGCCAGGATGATTCAGATTGAGGGCCTTGACGCTAATTATAACCGTATAAATGAGACATTAGCCATGAACGGTCAAAATAACGCAACAACCGTAAACGCTTATCTAAGAATCAACGTTGCCAGCATCACAATATCAGGGACAGATGGAGGAAACAACGAAGGAGATATTTACATAGGTGAGGGACCAATAATAGCCGGGGTTCAAGCAATATCCTATGATTTTATAGACTCTGGATATGGAAGAAGTATGGTTTCAGCGTGGACTATTCCAGCTAACTATACATTATATCTTACTTCGACTCTTTATACAACACATACAGGGTCTACAGGGAAAAGCGTGGAAACATATCTAAACGTCAGAATTCTTGGTCCTACTGGAAATAGAACAAGATGGCGTGTTTTTGAAGTACATAGTTCAACATCTGAGTTTGATCGTCCTTTTGGTCCACCAGCCGCAATACCGGGTCCGACTGATCTTTTCTTTTCAGCCGAGGTTGATGTTGGAAGTGGGGCTGTTTCAACTGACTTCACTGGGTTTATCGTAAGAGATGGGTTTGAAGTGGTTACTGATAATGTGGCTTCAACAAATAATGGGTTATTATATCTCTTAATCGCAATAATTATTGTTCTATCAATAGCTTGGGGGTTTAAAAAATAAGTGGAAAAGCCTATAATAATATGATTGTAATAATCATGTTAGTTGCTTTAACTTATTTATTCATACTTCAACCAGTAGGAGTAAACATAACCACGGAATATATTCAGTTCATGCCCTCATTGATCTTGTTCGTATTTGCTATTTATGGAGCTAAAAACACAACTATACCATCTGCCAAACCAGTTGCATTTCTAGTTATGGGGTTATCCTTTGCTGTATTCACCGGACAACTAAATTCATTTGATATAATTATACCTGAAATTCTAACTGAGTCATTTACTTTACAATATCTTCAAGCCTTGCTTGTAGTATTCAGTACAATTATTGGCGTAATCATAATGTAAATTTAAATATGTGAATGTTGTTTAATCATATTGTACTCGTTAGGAGTTGAAATTATGGCAGAAAATCTAGTAGCAGCGATGCTTGGAAACCCTATCGTGGTCTTCATGCTAGCCATGTTCGTTGCAGTTGTTATCTGGCAGATTGATGCAATGGCCTCCTTTACTGAGGCGATATATGCAGCTCTCGTTACGAGCTTCAGCATCCTTCCAATTATAGCAATTGTGGGAGCCTTGGCGTTCCTTGTTATTCCCTCATACGCAAAAAGGTAGTTAACCTACCTTTACGAGGAAATAATAATCACGACTGCGACGTAGGGGCGCAGCAGAGCCACCTTTCCCATGAAACGCTTTTAAATAACTATTATTATAACCTATGTATATGACTGCTTCTAATTCAAAGAAACTTGCGGCTAGAATTATTACGAAACTTCCTAAAGTGTTGAAACCGGTTGCTAAGATGATAGTTAAAACTGGTCCTGGTAGTGCTGCAAATGGAAAGAGGATTATTGAAGACCGTATTGACAAAGCCATTTGGGGAAAGAACGGGAGGAAGAAGAAACGGTAACTAAAAGGGCTTCACCTATAAGGCATGATGTGGGCGGTCATTTCCGTGGTGGTAAATTTATTGAAACATTTGAACGTGGTAAAGGTGAACGGAAGAAAAAGAGAACACCAGCAAAGAAAAAGCGAGCCAAACCTAAGAAAATTAAATCAAAAAAGGGTCTATTTTATACTATCACTTTGAGTGGTCAAGGTAAATCTGAGACTTATAATGGGGCGGGTTCTCCTGTTTCAAGTATTCGTCAAGTAGTGAATAAGTTACAGAGGCCAATAGTTCCTACCAGGGCGGTTTTAAGGAGAGTCAAATCATGAGTGATCCACGGGAACAAGTGGAAAAGGCGATTGAGAGCCGTAAGTTAATTGAACAACTTGAACAGCAAGAAGCGAGACAACGCGCACAACAAGCGGAGGCAAGCAGGATAGCAAGAAGGCAAAGACAAACCGTGACCATAGCACCAAATGTTGAAACAGTCACATCAATTACCCTTGATAAGTCAGGTCAAACCACTAGGGAACAAACAAGATTACGCGCACCTGGAACCGTAAATCTGTCAAAAGTAACCCCACCAAAAGCAATTCCACCAAGTAAAAGAGATGTAAAAACGTTTGATACGTTCATACAAGAGGCTTACGATAAATCCAATTTCCCTTCAATAGAAGAACAAAAACAAGTATATCTGGACGCTGGACCAGGTGGAATTGATAAAGTAAAGTTCTCAGGACCTAAAAACCTAGATGAAGCAATAAACAGATTATCATATGGGTTCTTAGAGGCAATAGGCGGTGGAGTTAGGGAAGGCACGTTTGGGTTATCGGGGTCACTTGGAATTGAAAAACGCCCTGGAGGTGTGATTATACAGATAGCGGGGGCATTTGCTACCCCAACAGCAGCAGACATGGCTGTTAATTTAGTGATTACAAAAATAGCCAAGTCTTCAATTGGCCAAAGAATCATACAGAAAATGGCAAAAGCTATTGACAAACTTGGGGATTCTACACCAGACCCAATGTGGGGATCACGTTTTGCTGATGTATTTGAAACAAAACAGTTTGAAAAAATTAAGGGATCAGAAATAGGAGATATATCAAGTAGTGATGTAAGGGCCATTAAAAACTCGTTAAAAAGCCTTGATACAGCAGAAATGTTAAAGCAGATACAACGAAACGCGGGTAAACTAGATGATTTAACATTAGAGGATTTTAGAATTTTAGAGAAAATCAAAGGTGGAGCTGAGTTAAGCACAGCAGAACTTAGAAAAGTAAAATCAGCGTTCAAACATCTATCTAAACTTGTTGATGAAACGGATGAACTTTTTTTAACTGCTGGAGAGAAAAAGTTTTTTGAAACAGAGGTGGGAAGTCTTGGACAGAGTACAGATGATGTTAGAAACGCTCTTACTAGAGAGGCAAACCTACAAAAGAAACTTGATTTAATAGTTGATTTCTACAAGAAAAACCCAACGGAAGCACGTATGGTTGAAGTTATCACCGATTTAACTGATTTTGATGATCCATATGAAGTAAGTGATCTGATTAATTTTGTTAACCAGAACACGGATTTATTCTCAACGGGTGAATTATTAACCGCTATCCTTCCCCATCTTTCAAAAGAAGATGCTAAGAAGTTGTTAGAGGAAACAACGGCTCTTAGTAATGATCAAATAGAAAAAATACGGGGATCGTTAACTGGAAAAACAAAGGATAAAACTATACCAGATAAAGAAGAACCTCCAATAACTGAACCAAAACCTGATGATGAGAAAGATGAACCCACGCCAGTACCTCCAATAACTATTCAAGAACCAGGACTAGATGAACCTGCTCCAACTGAACCAAAACCCCCAGAGCCAATATTGGATGAACCCGTACCAGTAGAAGAAGAACCTGTTACAGAAACTCCACCAATCAGATTAACTTTAAAGGAAAAGAAGAAGCGCAAAGGGCTTGAAAAACGGATATTTATGGGTCCTAAGCAGAAGTGGAGGGTTTTGTTTGATGGTAAACTTGGTTGGAGTGGTAAGGCCAGAGGTGTTGTTGATGCTCTTGATAAAGCTCAGAAAGGGCGTAGGGTTAAGAAACAGCCTGATATTATTATCGTTGAGCTGGTGAAGGTAAAATGAAGAAGTTATTTAGTTTAATACTCATAATTATCATGGCCTTAACGATTGGTGTCGTTAACGCTGATCCTAGCACAATAGCAACCGTTGAACCAGCCCCGATCATCTTCGAGGATGCCCCAGGTTACATAAGCCTAGACTTCAATATGTTTACTGTATCGTTCTACAAGGGCGCGTCTGGGTATAATAAAATCTATGATCCCTCTGGTGAGGTTGTGGTTTATGAGGAACGCCAGAATCTTGAATATAATGCCGGGAGTAAATGGAAAAACAGGGGTATTCCTTATGATTTATCATGGGTTGAGGTGAATCCACTTCAATACAATGTTACTAGGCATTACAAGGATTATCTTGGAACCTTCTACAATGTTACCTTTATCATAAAGTCAGGTGAACCCATAAAATCTGTTATCACGATAGATTCAGGTCAAACAGATGAATATCGCCTTGATTGGCAACTTTCCGGCATTGTTTACACAGATGAATCAAACAGTGAGAATAAGCTGAGTTTTGGGGATGAATATAACGGGATCTCTTTTGATTGGAGTGACGTTTATGAAACAATAGGCGATATTACTGAGACTTCAACAGAATCCCATGCTCAGGGTCGTAAAGCGGATATAGTGTTCAATATTGGGGTAGTTGAATCAGGTGAACGGGTGATAATTGACCCCGCAACGGTGGGAACAAGCACAACAGCTACGGGAACTCGTTATGGGGGTCAACGTAAGAGCTTTTACGCGTCTGGGAGATTCTGGGTGTTTTACCATGATGGAACCAATGTAGTATATGAGAGTAGCACTGACGGAGTTGCGTGGGGTGGAGCTGCAGTAAGTATTGGGGCTACTGCCGGCGGGGGTCGTGCTAGTATTGCGTTTGATGGAACTTATGTTCATTACACTAGAGGAACTTTCGCTACTACTTATGATGTTTTTTACCGTAGAGGAATACCGGAAGCTAATGGTACTATTACATGGTCAGCAGGTGAACAAACCGTAGATAATGGCGTAGCGGGTGACTATTTTGATTATCCAACAATAACGGTTGACACTAACGGGTACGCATGGATTGGGGCATATAACGATCAGGTTGGCGGTGACGATTTCCCCGTGGTCTTTAAGAACGCAAACAATGATGGAACGTGGGCGTTAGATTTCCTTTTTGAGTTAAGTGCGATAGATGATACTGAATGGCGAGTTATCCCGGTTGCTCTTACAGGTGGTAGGGTTTATGTGGTTTATTTCCGAGATGGTGATCCTATACTTGGTAGGATGTATGATGCGGGTTGGGGTGCAGAGGAAAATGATTTAGCTGATTTTGATGTAGCTTTTTCGTTTAGGTTCCAAGTTTCGGTTATAGCAAATGGTGACAACGTAAGCCTAGTTTACAATAGAGAAACCACAAACCAAATTCGGCATAATGAACGGGTTTTCGGTGTAGGATGGAACGCAACCGATAATCTAGTTAGAGATGCGGTTACGGGTGTAACCACGATGGCCTTAGCATATGAACCAAATAATGGTACGTTGTACTGTTTCTGGTTAAACGTCACCACGGACCACGTTTACTTTAAAAAGTTTTCAGGTGGGGTATGGGATGTTGCGTTTACTGATTGGCTAGATGAATCGGTTGATGATATAGCCTCTGAGTTAGAGTTGAATAGTTACGATATGACTTATGGTTCTTCAATCGGTGTTTGTTACACCACCAAACTAGCACAACCATTTAACATTCGTTTTGCGTTCCTAGAAATACCTTTACCGCCTACGATTGATGGCCTTGATTCTGATTCTATTATAAGCCGTGATGTACCTGGTTGGGTAAATGTCACAGTAAGCGATCTTAACGGGGTCGCAAACTTCTCTAGGGTAGATATTCAGGTTAATACTACTGGTGATACTGAGAATTTTACGCTTAGATGGACTCAGGCCACGGGTGTATTTAGTGAGGTAAGCGATCCATCCAACATCGTTGATTTAGATGTAGCGGGGTCTTTGAGAACAAACATAAACGTCACTACTGATTTAATATCTTTCAGTTTCAATATGACGGGCGGGGCTCAGGGTCTTTGTGATGTTGCTGTATTTGTTTTAGATGATGATGGATTAAGCGACTCTGGAACATTCAATAACGAGTTTGAGTTTAGTTTCTTTAATTGGGTTGATGAGGTTTATGATTTCATTAATAGCGCGTTCTCCAGTTTCGGAATAGACGGATATATGACTAAAATTACCGTGATTATAACGTCATTTTCTACTCAGTTTGATAGTAGTTTAACACGTATTGTTGATTTAGTTGCGCTTCAATTCACGGTGATTGATGAGGTGTTCAACTTCTTCTTTACATGGTCAACTAATATGATTAACATTGTACTGGATTTCAGTGAGTTCTATCAGTCAATACTAGACGGTACAAACCCACTTATTCAACCCTTAGTGACTTTGGGAAATATCTGGGATTTGATTGGATATGATATATGGGCTGATGCTGCTCCTTTATTTATTTTCATTATCTGGATAAGTAGTGTGGGTACTAGAGGAAAACAGGTTGTAGGAGGGGAAGTACAGGTTTTCCTTAATGATATAAACACATCCATAAGTTTGATCAGTTACTTTGTGGGAATATTCTTCCTAATAGTTGACAGAATAATCTCATGGGTATACGGGTTGTTCCCGGCTGTGATACCTGGGGTAGTGACAGGTTAACCCAATATTTTTTTATAAAATAGATTAATTAGGAGTAATTGTAAGTTCTACGGTGGTCATATTGTAGAAGTTTATTTCTATTCTGTGGTTGCAGAAATTGAAGAACTTTAAATCTTCAACGAGAATATCGTATGATGTTCCTGATATTACTGATCCTTGGCTGTAGTCTGTTACTTCAAATAGTCCGTATTGGCAGAAATCACCGTAAATGGGGTGTCCGTTTGGTTTTGAGGTCCAGAATGTTTGTTTAAATATTATGCTGCATTGTCTGGCATCGTCTGTGATATAATCTCCTAAAGTAAGGTCATAGGTTCCGTTTACGTTAATTGGTGTTACTGTTTTTGCTTCAACTGGTCCTATGTGAATTGTATATATTACGCACAATGCACCGATAATGAATACTATGAATATGTTTCTTTCAACCGTGGAGTTGCTACGCCTTTCAACCATAGTTAAAACAACTAGAAACATAAATATAAGTCAACTGAACCATTTTAATAGATTACTATGGGTAAAAGAAAACTGACTAGGTATAACATATTTGTTAGGGATAACCTTCCAGATAGAATCAAAGAAATGGGAAGCGCAAAGGCCGCCATGAAGCAGATTGGAAAAGAATGGCGAGAAAGAAAAAACCGATAAATCCTTTTTTAAAACAAATCTTAGGATACTTTTAACGGTATCGGGATATTACTACTAAAAGTAGTAACAAATATGTTTTATATAACTATATAGTTATAGAAGGTATGGGCTTAAAAGAACGAGAAAGGCAAGTTATGGCTTGGGTTCCAAGGTCACTTGCAAACAGGCTTGACGATTACATATCTGATAAGCAAAGAGAAGAAAGAGAAAAAGGACCACAAGTTACAACTAAGAAGAGTGTAATAGTAGAGGCACTTGAGGCTTTTCTTTACGACCCGGAGGAAAACTAATTGAAGGCCGTTGTTGAGATCATGGAAAGCGATGTGAAGCCACTATACTTCATAACAATTAATATTCCTCAGAAAAACACCGAGCATGGACCAGAGTTCACAACATTTGTGAATGAAACCCATACATCAATCCAAATAGCCGTAGAAGGTAAGCCAAAACTCAAGGTTGTTGGGGAACCTGGTGGGCTGATCTTGAGTGAAAGGATGTTCGGGGAATCTGATTTAATGGACTTTATGGAATCCACTTTTACCAATGAAGTTAGGACGGAGGTGGAAAAATGACTCTTATACAAGCTTACGTTATAATTTCCTTTGAACTTTTGGTTGTTCTGGTTGCTGGAATATTATCCGGAGAATACAAGGAAAAGAGGTAAACACAATGTACGATGAAAAAAAGGTCGAAAAAATAAAGAAATCCGTAGTCAAGTTCATTGAGGATCATGAGAACTATCCAAGCACAGATGAAATGCAGAGTTTCTTAGACATTAGAAGCCAGTATGCATTAATTGCTGTTTACGAACTGGTTATCAAAAACACAATCTTCTATGATCCAAATAATGATCATTGGATGCTTCTTGGACCACCACCAGAGGGTGCAGTATCCATTTCAAAAGATGTCTGCGAAGCCTGTAAGGGCTCTGGAACCGTTCTTAAAGAAAACTATCAAGGTAGAGTAATAGGAGAAGAACCGTGTTCCTGGTGCGGGGGATCTGGAAAATCCGTAAATTAACAAGGAAGTAATGTAAAATGAACTTTGATCAAATATTTGTTATCTTATGCTGGGGAACTCTATTTTGTCTCATGTTAATAGGTGCTGCTGGTGATGATGAATTTGGAGAGATCTAAAACGTCCGTACTTAACGATGGAAAGAGGTGATTTGATGGGAAAGAACGGTAAGGGAATAAGGGCTAGAAGAAAGATCCGTGATGCTTTGGAGGTTATCGATTCTCCTTTTACTTCTCAGGATATGTCAATATTGACTGGAGAGGAAACACGAAGGGTAGCCGGCATTCTAAAGGATTTTGATAACGTAGAGAAAATACCAGTGGATCGAAACTGTGGTCACAGGATCATGTATAAGGTGATTTGATGGGTACTTGTAACGTTTGTCAGGAAGTTTTGACTTTGAAACGGGGAAAACTATTCTGTATGAATTGTGACCAGGAGGAAACATTGGCACAGATTATTCTTAACTTGGAGTATCTTGGGTTAGCGGAGATTGTTATAGATGAAAACGAATATACAGGAAACAAGTTTGATGGCCTATTTCGGTGAGATTGTTATCAATCTTGCTCCGAGACATAAAGAGATAGTTAACATATTCAAAGAGAATACAAGTATGGATTTCACAAACAGAGAACTTCTTAGAGAATTAAGGCGTGAAGACCCTATTAGAGAAATTAATAGTGTGACTCCGAGGGTTCATGAGCTTAGAGGTCATGGTAAAAATAATCCGTTCAGGGATCATCCGTATTTAATTTTATCCAGGAAAAGAGAATGTGATGTTACAAAGAGGATTGCGTATGCTTGGCAGCTTAATAATAAGTAAAAGATACCCGGAGCGAGAATGTAGGACACTCCGAAGTATTGGGGGTAATTATAATGTCTCAATACACCTATATATGTCTTATCTATATGAGACAATGAGGGCTAACTTATGAGTGATCTACCTTCTGATGGAGCTACTACCCGTCTACACCGATTATATCTATTAGTTGAACATTGTGCTGCTTTCAGTGACGGTTGCACAGAGACACAGTTAATTAAGTATGGCCTCGGCTTAGGTCTTATTGCTTCAACTATTATGAAGTATCTTTCAGCTCTTGGTCCTAACGGGATGGATATGATAACCAGAATTGGAACCAAATACCATGTTTCTGATTGGAACTATATCGTATGGGCTGAGAAAAAGGGATTCAGAGAACCAGTTTATGTAACCAGGTGTCATGAATGCCACGCACAGTATGGATCAACTCTTAAAGAATGTCCAAAATGCAAGGTAGAAAACAAAAATCTCAACGAACCAAGGGGGTACACACACATTCAATTTGATTCTAGCCCAGGTATAACAAATAAATTGACTACTGAACCTGACACACATACACACGAAGAAACGAATGCTGAAGAATCTACACCGAGACAAAAACGAGTTAAGGAGGGAAGGGAGGCAGAGAAACGTATAGTTGAACTTCTTGGAATGTTCGGGACTGCTAGACTTGGTAAGGGTCGGGGTGGTGAACCGGATGTGTTCTTTGATTCTAACCGGGGTAATTACGCTGTCGAGGTAAAATCTGTTGAGAACCAAGTAAGATCCAATGATGAACGAGTTAATGGGTACAAGGTTGGTTCTGTTCCTTTAAGCCGTAAACAATGGGTATCCTTGTGTGAGTTTGCGGAGGATAATGATATGATCCCGTTGATGATCGTGGAGGTTAAGATTAATGGTGGTCAGAATCAGTATCATTTTATTCCTCATAAGATGGTGGATCATAAGGTTGAGGCCACAGAGAGTAAGCATATTCGGATTAGTGTTCATGATCTAGCTATGATGAGTATTCATAGTTACCGGGAAGGTGTTCCGCTTCTCGGTGAATTTTTGCTTTAACCCCTATCTTTATATATTTTGTCTGACACAAACCTATTGAGGGCTATGAAAAGTCTTATCGACCACATAACTGGACCGGGGCAGCTTGTCAGCCCTTGCTGTCCTGTTCGTAGCCCTCACATTGTTAAAGAAGGGCTGGAAAATGATTGTTTGTCCAAAAGGTAATCCTTGTAATCATAGGACCAATAAAATTCAGGTTAATCCTAGCAACGTTTGCTATTGGTGGTTCTTGGGCTGGTGTAATCCTGACCATGAATTTGAGGGAAAGAAGCCGGAGGGAGTTAAATGAAAGTTGGTGAAACTCCTGTAGGGAAGGCCTTAACAAAAATGTATAAAATCTTTGACGCTATCGAGAAGGTAGCGGAGAATGAAGATAGTCTTGAGGTTATCCTAAGTAAGATCAGAAAAGTGGAGGTTAGTCAAACTGAGTTTGTTCCAGAGGGAACGGCGGGTGCTTGGAGGTATCGGGTGAAAAGGTAATGGGTGGGGTTAACAAGAATTTTAGGAATAAAAAGAAAATAGAAAAAGCTCTTCCAGATATGCCTGATAGTTTTACATCATATGACATGGCTTTTGTTACTGGTATTTCTCCTATTAGGTGTGGGATGCTTTTGAAGCAGTTTGAAGAGGTTGAGAACATTGGAAGGGAAGATGGAATGAGGCAAACTACTTGGAGGAAAGTAATTTGATTACTGAAAAGAGTTATGAGGTCAAGAAGAGTTGGCTTCGGGTGTTGTTTGATCCTGGGTACGTTGAACACCGCAAATTTCCGGATTGGTCAGGGTTTCTTCCATTCTATAGGTGGGACTGTTCAAAGCATGGTCCTGTAGTATCATATCCAAGTGGATACAAGAAAACGTTAAGGTGTCCTCTATGCACATTGGAGGAAAGACAAAAATGAACCCATTAACTAGTTTTTATATATATTTCTTCGGGTTCCTATTTTGGCTTGTATGTATCATATTTGCGATTTGTTATGATGCTGAAAAGGAGAAAAATGAAGAATGAATAATAAAGAGAAAATCGCGGTAACATTCGGCCTTCTACTTGTTGGAATAGCATTCGGTAACGCTGCGTATCAAGTTTATTTAACGAACAAAGAATACACCGTAGAATTCAAGGTATTTGAGACTTATCACCAAGACGAGAAATCAGGAACACAGATCCTTACTTGGGGTGTAGGTAAGTATTTTTTCCTCGGGAACTGGACAAGCCAATTTTACGAGGGTCATACTTACCGGGTTACGTATGTTAGACAGTCAGGAGTGTCAAAGCATACTTTAATCGTGCTTGAATGGGAGGAAATAACTTGATTCCTGAATTTAACTGGCGGCAACGATTAATGATAAGCCTAGGATTTCACGTACCGATAGGAAAACGGCGGCTTCCAGGATGGAGTGGGTCTTTGATGTTTTATGCCTTCAAGTGTCATAAACATGGCATAGTAATCGACTATATACCAGGCTACGATGATATACCAAGTTGCCCGAAGTGTGTAGATGAAAAACGGCTGTCGATCAAATGAAGTTCACGATAATAGCCCCCATGCATAACGAGGAAAAATATATTCCATCATGGATTAATAACGTGTTGAAACTAGATGCAGATGAAGTAATTGTGGGGCTTGACAGATGCACAGACAGATCAGAGAAACTACTACGTCCCTATGGTTTTAAAATCGTAAAATATGATGATACCCCAAACGGTTACAGAATGCGGGCTGCCGGACTCCGAAGAGACTTATACAGCAGATCATCCAATGATGCTATCGTGAACACCAGCGCAGATTTATTACTGGACCCCAAGATCAAGGAACACGTAAAACAGATCGGGAAATATGGTTTAATCAGTTTCGGGTACATGGATTATCCGTACAACATACAGAACTTCCTAGGCCGTCTTATAAGTCAATTTACTCCTATTCATGGATTCGCTGGGCTGCTTTCATTAAGTAAAGATGCATGGGAGAAAACCGAGGATATTGAAGATCTGAAAACCATTCCAAGAGCAGAGGATACACATCTTCACATGGCTATAAGAAAAAAATACCCTACAAACCATATTCTAACTAAAAGCTGGCATCTACGACCAAATGAGGAAAAGATCAACAACTATAATCGAGGACAAGCAAAATACACTTTACTGAAACAGGGTGTATTAAGAGCGTTTTTCCACAGCATTTTCCTGCTTCGACCAGCTATGCTAACGGGGTATATGCACGCCAAGAGGGGAATATTACGATAGCGATACTAGGTGAGTATATGCTTTTACGGCAACTGGTTCCGGCTGTTGTTCTCTGTTTCTTTATTGCCTCAAAAAAGATTAACCACAAAGCTTTTTCAACAGTTTTTGTTCTTGGATCTTCCCTTGTTTTGCTGTTATCGTTCCCAAAACCGTATGTAGCGAGACTATGGATCTCATACTGTCTGGTCGTTTATGGTTATGGGTGTCGTGTGTCTGGTGATCATGTTTTCGCTGCTTGTTACGCTATATTATCGGCGCATTTCGGAGGATGGCTATATGAGGTTCCGTTTTGGCATCCAGCGTCAATGTTCTTCAGTTTTCGTTATCCTTGGTTGATAAACACACAGATTCTTTCCGGCGTATTTTGTGCATCGTTGTTGAAGGAAAGAGAGATCAAGGTTAACAAAACTATGCTATTAGCGATATTGGGTTATGTCGCGGTATCAGTTTTATATATTTTAGACCCAACGAAAATGATTGACCGTTTTTATACATCGGCTTCATTATGGTGGCTTCCCAGGTTAGGAACTATGTTCTTACTTGGGTCAATTCTAACAGGAATAATAGGAGAAAACAAAAAATGAGTTGTGGAGTTATGACGGAAGTTCAGTTTATACTGAATCATATTATACCAAAAAACCTAGAAAACGTAAAGGTGCTTGATTTAGGCATTGGATTCGGTTTCTACGGGTGGGCGTTAAAAGCACATGGGTATCATGGAAACCCATATGAGGCAAAGGGTTTTGTTGGGACACCGTATATTGTTGGTGTTGAAGTGAACCCTGATCGAGCCAATCATACCGAGAAATTTGGGTTGTATGATGAGGTTCATGTGCTTGATGTAACGAAGGAGATACCGGAAGGTGAGTATGGGGTAATAATTCTAAGTCACCTTATAGAGCATCTTTCAAAGAAAGAGGCCAAGAAACTGCTTAGTAAACTGGAGGCGATGTGTACCGGGATAATTGTTATTGCTTGTCCTTATGGAAATACAACGGGAGACTTAGAGCCCATGAGCCTTGATTTCCATATTTCATCGTGGTACGAGAAAGACTTTAACGATTTAGGATATAAGACCAGGCATCTGCGTTTTAGTCACCGAGCTGGGAGGGCAATCGCATTGTTTGAGGCTTTTTGGTATTGGTTGCGAAGGAGCCGTAGAGGTGGGGTGATGGTAGCATGGAAATCAGTATAAAACGCCCCCTTTTCCTCGGGGTTCACCCAGATGATAACATTATAGGATGTGGAGGAATCTTATCCCGGCTAAGTAAATCCGGTGATGAATTTCACTGTTACACTTTTAGTTGTAATAATGATTTGAGAAGAATAGAATGGGAAAAGGCTATGAATTACCTCAACCCAACAACTAAGAAATTATACTCCTTTAAAGGTGATTCACTTCCAGATCATAGATACGAAATTAGAAGCATACTTGAAATGCTTAAAAAAACCATTAACCCCGACATCATCTTTACACATAGCCGTAAGAGCCTACACCAGAGCCATGTAGCTCTATCCGAGGAAGTTGAAAGAATAATGAGAAACATCACCATATTATCACATGAAGGCATCAAAGGTGGTCCCAATTTAGCACCAAACTTATTCATTGAAATAACAAATTACGAGTTACAGGAAAAAACTACACTTATTTCATTTATGGCATCTGAGAAAAAGAAGTATTTTCTACAAAAAGATCTAATACGTTCAGTTGCCCGTGTATATGGGGGAGCAATCGGAGTTAACTATGCTGAAGGATTTGAAGTGATGAGGATAAAGGCATGAAGAACACAAAACCGCGTAATGTTGCAGACATTAAAGACTTCAATAAAAGACCATACAGAGATCCAGTTATAATCAAGGGAGATAACACCAAAATTCATCCATCGTCTACGCTAGGAGGTGACGGATTTACCTGGGCGCGTGAAGAAGATGGAAGCATATTACAAGCCCACAATCTAGGTGACATAATCATCGAAGATAATGTTAGAATTGGTGAGCATTGCACAGTTAGAAGGGCAACTCTTCCAGACAAAGACACAATCATCGGAAGTGGATCTGTTCTCATTAGTTACGTGAATGTTGGTCATAACTGCAAGATCGGTAAAAACACGTTCTTAGGACCACATGTTTGTCTAAATGGAAGTGTCCACATTGGGGATGGTTGCTGGATAGCTGCACATGCTGTAATACATCAAGGGGTCAAATAGGAGATGGGGGCTATCGTAGGCATGGGGTCTGTGGTTACAAAAGATGTTCCTCCAGGTGAAACAGTGGTGGGCGTTCCGGCGAATCCGATTAAATTCGCTGGGAATTATGTTCATCCTAACTTCACGTATGGTAGAAACCTCGTAATAGGAAAATACAATCACATCCATGAGGGTGTAGTCCTTGGGAAGGATGTCGTTATTAGAAGCTACGTTGAGCTTAGACCAGACACAGTAATAGGTGACGGGGTATATCTGGACTCTGGGGTAAAAACCTCTGGAGAATGCTGGATTAAAAACAACGTCACACTAAGGTATGACAGCATCATAGCTAAAGGAACAAAGATTATGGATGATGTGTTTATTGCGCCTCAACTTATGACTGAGAATCTTAACCATAAAGGAGAGTCCATAGGTGGGGCTCAAATAGGAATTGGGATCTGGAACCGTGAAAAACCGTTCAGGGTATTTATTGGTACTAATGTCACCTTAGCTGCTGGAATTACGATATGTCCAGATGTGGTCATAGGATCTAAGGCCAACGTTAGGAAAAGCATAACCGAGTCAGGGGTCTACATTGGGAACCCAGCGAGGAAAATACAATGATACATGAATCCGTAGTCATAAATCAACCCGCTACCATAGGGAAAAACTTTGAAGCTATGGAGTATGTTGTAATAGGAACGGACCCAGTGAAATATATACGTAAAAACTTTTCATACAAACGTGAACCACCAGGTTTCGGGGTACGCATAGGAAACAACGTCACTATCCACTATGGATCATACATCGTAAAAGGCTTAGAACGAGACACAAATATAGGAAACGATGTCGTTATAGGTCAACGATGCGGAATAGGGCATGATTGCGTAGTAGGACGCGGGGCTCATCTTTTAGCGGCTGTTACGATAGTTGGGTATGTGGAAATTGGAGAAAGAGCCGTATTAGGGACAGGAACCGTTGTGAAGCAACGGGTAAAAATTGGGGCTGGGTCTATCATTGGTATGGGAAGTACCGTGATAAAGGATATTCCAGATAATGTTGTTGCCGTCAATACTTGTGTAGATGGGAAAGTGTATTGCCGTCCCATTGGGAAAGCGAGAGGTGCGCTAAAGAATTGGGTAAGAACAAACCTGATTTAACGGTTCTCCATGATTGGGATAGTGATACTCTATACGGAAAACGGATTATGTTACAAAGTATATTTTCATCTATCTGTATTTTGGTTGTGTCATTCATGCCGTTTTTATTACGGTTCAGGTTTTTACGTGACATCCATGAGGAATATAGATCAAATAAACGCAGATACTTAGACACATTATCAAAGCTAGATACTTTGATAGGAGTTACCCCTATATTCGGCATACGGGACACGGTTTTAGCTAAGTATCCTGATCTAAAAACTTACCCAAATCTCAGAGTACATACCCACATCGGAAAAGCCCCTGATCCTAACCGGGTAAGAACATGGAATCCACCGCTAAACCAGCCCTCCTATACATGGCACTATGATAGGGATTATGTGAAGGGAAAACCAGTGTTGCTGAAAAGCAGAGACATATACCCAGTATGGCACGTTGATAACCCTCAACACCTACCACATTACATAGATTTCTTATACGCTGTACTCTGTGAGGGAAAACAAATTTATGAGTAAAAATAAACAAATCGCTATCGCTGGTGGCCTCGGCAACGCATTAAGAGCTTCCATGATGCTGAAAAAACATGCACCACCAGGTATATCCGTATCATTCATAGGGCATCTAAAGCCATTCACTAATGGATATGACCTTATCCTCAACTTTAGCACCCGTCCAGGTAGAATCCTTGTGCTTCTTACCTGTGGTGGCGTGAAGGTTGCTAGGGTTTGTGGATCTGATTGGCATAGGTCTATAATCGGTAAACGGCTTCACAGAATCATGTTATGGTTATCGGGGGTCCATATTATGTATGCTAGTGAAGATTTGAAAAAAGATGTAGGGTTAAACGGAGAGGTGCATGTTAACCCTGTGAATGAAGATCATTTTTATCCAAGGCCTGTGTCTAGAAGTAAAGATGTTTGTTACTATGTGCGAGATGGGTTATCTTCTTATCATCCTGAGTTAATGCCCGTGGGAGCCACGGTGATAGATGGAACAATATCTTATGAGGATATGCCTTTGTTGCTTTCGGCTCATAAGAAATACGTTAGATACATATTGCATAATGCTGCACCGAAACTACCCTATGAGGCCCTATTATGTGGTTGTGAAGTCACTGTGAACGATGAACGATTGACAAAGATCCCAGAGTATATGATTACCGCTTATCAGGCTCCACGGTGGATACAGTATCTTCTACGATTAGTTACTACTAAAAGTAGTAACATAGACCTTAAATAAAACCTGTTAACAGTGTTAACTGTGATAACAGTTGGCAGGTAAACCAATGGTGGGTACAAGAGTACCGGAAGAAACAGCTAAACAGATAAACCGAGCAATTGAAGATGGTCACTATTTGACTCCATCGGGTTTTCTTAAAGCAGCTATAGATAACGAGCTGAAAAGGTTGTATCCAGAATAGAGGCAAAACTTAGGATAAATGAAGAAAAATGAAACTGAAGAAAGTATCTATTGAAATAATAAACTCAGGGATAATTCCGTTACTTATTGGTGCAGGAATTGTACTTACTACAGATAATGTCATTTGGGGATTATTTGGTCTTTTCAGCGTCCTTGTTGGATTGGCTTTAAGTAGTCAGTACATAGAAAATCCAACCCAAGATACATCTGAAAAGAGGACATCGGAGAAATAAAAATGGCTGAAAAAGTTAATTGTCTTGGATGCGTGGGACTACTATTAGGTCTTGAAAAGGCTTGGATTGAAGGTAGTAGAGCAAGTCTTGGTAAGTGCATTAAAAAGGACTTCCAAATAAGAAAAACGGAACGACATTGTAAAGAATATTCACCTATAAACCTAGCAGTTATTCAACACTATCTAGACTATCAACGAAGAAAACTAATCCATACAGGAAAAACACTGGACCTTATCGAAGAACACGTATCCTTAGATACCCATGAAAAGAGGTCAACAAAATGAGTGAAGAACAAGACCAATTCTGGGAAGGAACCCCTTATCTTGTAAGACTATCAGTTGAGGAATACCTGTATTTTAGGGAACGCGGGGATGATACAACCATCCATGAAACAGCAAAACATAACGAAGTTGATTCGAGATTAGCAAAGAAAAAACTACGAGAGTTTGAAAAACAAGGTCTTTCTAGAAACGGATGGTGGAAAAGCGTGAATAAAAACAGATCAAAGTGTCCAAAATGCGGGGCTGTTCTATAATGTCCACTTTATACACGGAAAAGAGGTAAAAAACATGACACTAGAATTTAACGGAAAAGTGATAACAAGAAACAGATACATAGGATCAATTCTTATGGCGATTGGAACCATGATATTCCCACTAATACCAATAGGATTCATGACATTGTTTGGTGAAGTGGTGGCCTACATCTTACCCGGATGGTATGAATCAGGGCTACTCATTTCTGTTTTTATTGAAATGTGGATGGGTGGAATGTTATCCATCCTGGGGTTCTTTATGCTGTTTGGTAGAAAGGGATCGTCATTCGGTATGAACATTCCATCCTTAGATAATCAGGAAAAGAGGTAAAATGAGAACTGAAAAAGAACTTAGAACTGCAATCGACCACTTAGACGACTATATGCACGAAATAGCAGACAGTGTTCGCAATAAGGAAATGACAGAACTAGTTATTGATTCGATTCTTTATTGTCTAAATGAACCAGTGAAATACAATGATGCCATATTTCCTGAACCAAATATGTCCATTTTAAACAAGGAAGTAAGGTAAAATGACAGAACCACCATTTTCAATACTATACAAGAAAACATGTGATAAAGGATTCACAGGATCACAAATACTTACTGGAGATTGTGTAACATGGAATCACTCTAAAAAAGGGTGTTCCGTTTGTCCAGATTTTAAGGAAAGATCTATGCTAGGATATGAGGCAATTCTTACTAAAACGTCCTCAAAATGCGCCGATCTTAGGAGAGATAAGCCATGAATTGTGTTGAATGTGATGCATTGGTGACTGAGGAAGAATATCGCGATAATGGGGGCGTATGTTCAATTTGTAAAACCGCTTATGGCCCCAAGGATTATCCTAACCAGTTTACCGTAAAATCCCAGCAACTTAGGACGAAAAAACAATGAGATATGAACCAATTAAAGGAAAACGGGGTGGGTTTCTTCACGTTTCTGATGAGGAATATGAGAAAATAAAACCTTTATTGAATCGTTATGGATTCCTAGATAGGTTTCCACAAGAGGACTATCCAGGTGGATACCCAGAACTAGTTGACGTTTTTATGTGGATGTTTCCTGAATCTATCAAAGTAGTATCAACCGTAGAATCTAAAGAACTTAGGACGAATCGTAAATGAGCGAGAAAATTAAAAGAGCAGGTATGTGTGGCAAAGAACTTCATGGCAAATTGTGGAAAGGTGGAGGATCATTAAAATGCCCAGAAGAGTGGTCAGTAGTAATTTACCCAAGACCAAACATGCTAAGACTCATTGGCGTGGTATGGGAAGAATGTGAGGGCTGTAAAAAAGCATCCATTAAGTCAGATAAAAAGAGGTCGTTGTATTGTTGTCCTGTTTGTGATACTCCAATGGACATGACGGTTAATCCAGAGGAAAAATGGTATTGTCCAAAGTGTAGCGGAAAATCCATAGATAAACACAAAAAGAGGATATAATGAAGATCCTTTTGGTTCAAGTTGATGGGAAACTACCTAATCCAGCATTGATGCAGATTAGTGCTTATTACAAGTCTCAAGGACATGAAACAGGATTCGCTTTCAGTAACCCAGATAAGGTTTACGTCAGTTGTGTATTCAGTAAGAATTTACCTCATGCAAAGGGAATCAAAACATATTATCCTAATGCAGAGTTTCATATAGGCGGTCCCGGGTTGGGATACCCAAACTCTTTGCCGAGGGAAATGGACCAGATAATGCCGGATTATAGCCTTTATCCTGATATTGATTATAGTATTGGATTCACTACAAGAGGATGCGTTAGAAGGTGCGGATTTTGTATAGTTCATCAGCTAGAACCGGAATTTATTGAATACAAACATCCTAGAGTTTTCCATGACCCATCACATAAGAAAATAGTTTTTCTTGATAACAATTTCACGGCCTCAAAAAGATTTAATGAAACTCTTAATTATGTAGAAGAAACTGGAGTTAAGGCTAGTTTTTGTCAAGGATTAGACTTTCGATTAATCACAGAAGAAATGGCACAGAAACTAGCTGCCGTAAAACTGTATAATCTTCATTTCACTCAAAGAACAATATATGGTTCTTGGGATCTTATTGAAAATGAGGACCCGGTAATTAATGGGATTACTAATCTGATAGAGGCTGGGGTAAAACCAAAATATATCAGGACCTATGTTCTAGTTGGATTCAATACAACACATGAACAAGATTATTATCGAGTTAAAACCCTTATTGACATGGGTACTGAGCCTTTTGTCATGAAGTATAATGGAAGAAAAGACGATAAGTATTTGAACAAGTTGGCTAGATGGACAAATAAAATGCTCTATCGTAAATTTCCACTTGAGGACTATAATAGGAGACATAGATAATGAAATTACCACTTAACAAGGTCCTCTGCGGAGATAATAGAAAAGTTATGAAAACACTTCCAAACGATTCTATTGATTTGATAGCAACAAGTCCACCATATTGGGGCCTCAGAGACTATGGGACAGAACCACAAATATGGGGTGGAAAAATGGATTGCACCCATGATTGGTTAAGCACACCTCCACCACGAAAAAAAAATTTAGTGGATATTAAAGATCAAAACTCAAAGCAAGCTACAATGAGAGGGTCTTCTTATGATGCTCCCGAGGGAAGTAAATGTGTTAATTGCGGTGCTTGGATGGGGCAACTTGGTTTAGAACCGCATCCTCAAATGTTTATTGATAATCTTGTTGAGATATTTAGAGAAGTTAAAAGAATATTGAAACCATCTGGAAGTTTTTGGTTAAATCTGGGTGATAGTTATTATTCAAACCCTTCTAATAAGCAAGGTCCTAAAGTTGGTGCTAGAGGAAGTAATAGAGAACCAAGGAGGAATAATAGAAACCTAAAAAGTAATTGGCTTCAACCAAAACAAAAGTTAATGATCCCTGCTAGGGTAGCAATTGCGCTTCAAGATGAAGGATGGATTCTTAGAAACGATGTTATATGGTTTAAACCAAATCATATGCCTGAGTCTGTGCAAGATAGGCTTACAAAAAGCTATGAAGATCTTTTCTTCTTTGTAAAAAACAATAGGTATCATTTCAATTTAGATCCAATAAGAAAACCACAATCAGAAGCAACCATAAAAAGAATCACTCAACCAAACATTATGAATCAAAAGGGTGGAGAAAAACAACATGAACTATATGGAGATCAAGCAGGTCATGGAAATAGACCAGTAGACATAACAAAAGGAATGGCAAGTAAATATGCCAACAGAGAAGATTCAAATGCTCTAGGCTCGCCTAGAGCCCGGGCCGGGTTAAGAGAAGTAAACGATGGTAACTTAAAAGGAAAAAACCCTGGTGATGTATGGGAGATTAACACTTACCCTTTCAAGGGAGCTCACTTTGCTGTATTTCCTCCTAAATTAATCGAACCGATTATAAAAGCCGCCTGTCCAGAAAAAGGTGTATTTCTTGATCCATTTGCGGGGTCAGGGACCGCGCTTAGAGTTGCCCGTAGTCTTGGAAGATCATTTATTGGTATTGAATTGAATCCAGAGAATGCAATTATGTGTGAACAGAGAGTTAGGGCTGAAAAATATACACCTCCACCGGAAGGAGTACCAAAATTAAAGGAACTTTTTGAAAATGTCCATTAATAGCAAAAGTTTTAGGATGAATAAAAATGAAGGTTAGGAAGATATTTATAATTCTTATTGGATTGATAAAACATGGTCAAGGGTCTTAAGATAAAGCGAAAATTTGATGGAGAAGAATTTAGTTTATTCAGTACCCATGCAAAAAAGAAAAACGCGAAGAATAAAGCTAAAAGACTAAGGAATATTGGCATAAGAGCCAGGATTGTTAAGTCTACAAAGACTGGTAGGCATGAAGTTTTCGCTAAAAAAAGATAGGCATTTTAGAATTAAGACATCCATTTTTACAAAACAACTTAGGACATAATTTATATAATACACGTACTACACATGTAGTATAGGGGTGATGAAGAAACATGCAGAACGAATATAGCCGGACAAACATCTTCATAATGGACGAATCTCTCTGGAAGTGGGCTAAATTTCAAGCCGATGAGCTTGGAAAAACATCTGTGTCGGAATATTTGTTCGAGTTAATAAAAAAAGACAAAAAGGAAGTGGATGGATCTTAAATGATCAATAAATTACAGAAATGGGCTGAACTTGTGGCTATCCAGGATGATATTAGGTTAAGAAACCCCGGTAGTAAGCACCAGAAACAGATTCGATTGATACAAGATTTAGTTCAAGAGGCTAAGGTAAACCCATCTGAAAGTGTCTTGGAAAAGATACGTGAGGTTAAACCAGTGTCATGTTTGGGGCAAAGTCCATACGTGGCCTATTGTCGGTATCTCCAGTACACGGCTGTTCAGCTTGAAAACGTCCTAAAAGATGAGGGGAAAATGGAAAATGAACTATAACCACGATAGCGAAAATAATCTTGAGATCCAAGGAAAAATATTGATGTTCTTGCATACACCAATGAATTTGAAAGATTTGATTAGGAAAATGTTCATGGACTACAGAGTAGTTAAGAATGATGTTTTAAGAAATCTTAACTATTTAATAGTTGCTAAAAGGGCAGTTGTTAGAAGAAAACAAATGTTCTATGTGCACCAAGAGGCTCCTAAGCCATATATCCGTAAAAACGGAGGAAAAGAGGTAAAAAAATGAAATCATTAATTGAATTTGCAACCAAAGAACAAATCAGACTATTAAGAAAACAGCGTGACGAAGAAATAAAAAACGAAGTTATGTGTTTCATAACAAAAAACAAAAGAGCATCATTCATAGATATATATGATAATATTGATCGTGCTAAGGTGTTTATTGCAAAGGCTCTTTTTGAGTTAAAAGAGGAAGGAAAGATTGATAGTGAATATGAGGTCCGAGGAAACTCAGTGGTTCTGATTAGTTTTCCATCCGTAAAAGGAGAGTAAATTAGGATGAATCTAATTCAGAAACTTTGGGATTTTGCAGACTTAATTATTTATGGATCACTTTTTCTATTAATTGGTGGATTAAGTATTTTATATATCAATGAAAGGGAGATAAAAGAAGAATGATTTGTACGGGTTCAGTTATGGGCTCATTTCAAATACCCATTATAATAATATCAATGTTTATTGCGTTGCTAGTTGGTGAAAACTATGGAATGGCTTCTGGTTTTATCGCTGGATTATTTTCCGTTCTTTTAGGACTTTATTTATTTGATTCTTGGTGGTTTGGAGAATGGCCATTTATCCGTAAAAGGGAGAGAACTTAGGTGGGTTTTGTAGAACAACACGAGGCTGCTAAAGAAAGACCATGTACAGAGTGCATGGGGTATTCTACTTGCGATTACTCGGATTTTGTAACATGTTTTAGGGGTTTAAAAAAGAACTTTGAGCCAGATACTTACAGCCTGGAAGAACAACTATACTATTTCAAAAGATCAGTTCCAATAAATCAGGAGAAATAATTTTGAAAATAATAAATCTATATGGAACATTTCACCCGAAGAAGAAAAAACATGTTAAAGACATGAAATCATTATACGATAAATATCCCTGCAATGTCTGTAAAAACTTGAATCAACATAGAGATTTAGTAACGGGACGATATAGACCATGTAAATTTAGAAAAAACGCATGTCGAACAATGGGTAAATGCCAGTATTTTGATAGAGTTGGTGAAACCAGAGCAGAAGCGGAACAATGGAGGAAAATAGAATCATGGAAATAATCCCTTTAAAGGAGAACAAAGAGGATGCCTAAAATACAGGAATGTGGGAACTTCAAAGAAGGAATTTGTAAAGATGAGAGATGGTTAGATATGAAATGTCCATTCATTAGTGATAATAACTGGACTATATGTGAATATTGGACAGAACCTAAAAAGGAGAACAAAAAGAATGGGGATTAAGGATTTCTTAATTTTACAGGGAGAAGGTAAAGAGAAAGCGTATTATATTGATCATATCTTTTGCGAAAAATGTGATCCATTTGACGGATCTAATATCGTTCTTGAAGATGTGGACCTAGATATAGAAGTCCAATATTTCTGTTCAGGATTCATGCCATATATTCAAAATCCAAAGGACGATCATGAAAAATTTAATCGCGTTAGATGCTGTATAGTAGGTCAAGAAAAAATAACTATCCATGAATGGACTCCTTGGGAAGCACACCGAGTAGGAGTTTCTTTAAGCAATATATCAGCTCAGTTCCTTCTTAAAGATCAGCCTGGAGATGCTTGGAAAGCGGTTGAAAAAATCCTCAAAAAGGGAGATAAAGCGGAATGAATGAACTAGAACAATTTTTAACTGACGTTATATGGACAATCGCCTATGTGATGGGCTTCGTAGCAATCATATCAGTAGCAGCTCTAATGGGAATTATCCATTAACCAAACGAATCTTAGGTTAAACTGTTATTTACTACAAAAAGTAGTAACAAACACATTATATATAACTTAGTTACTTAGTTAGTATTAGAGGGCTTAAAAGTGAAAAGCATGTTCGAGAAAGGAACCGTGGAAAGGACAATAGTCGACATTCAACTATCAAACTATACTGGAGTAAGTTGCCCGGTGTGTGGATTTAACTTTGAAACACCAGACGATCTTAGAATGAAAGATGCAAGAAAAGGGCTAGGAACCGATTTAGTTTGCAAGGACCACTGGAACCAATATGCCAAGGAAAACGGAATCGAGAGAAGGATCTAAATGAAAACAATTAACGTTACCTTCACCGATGAAGAATACCAGGAACTACTCAAGAAAAAGACTGAGACCAAGCTATCATGGCATGACTTCATCCTAAAAGTGGGCGATAAAGAGGACGAAAAATAATGGAATCAGCAATTAAAAAAATGAAAGCAAATCATGAAAATGATCCAAAAATTGTAAGGGTTGCTTGGACCTTAGTTAATTATTATGAAGGCCACCCGGAGCAGGAAGATATACTAAAACGGCTTGGAAAAATACTTTTTGAACTTGCTCTAGAAAACGATTCAGAATTAATGGTTGATGGGATTATTTTTGGTATGAACAACCGTACTTCTAAACAAAAAGAGGATAAATCACAATGAAACTGAATAGAGAGGCAGTATTCTTGGGAATAATCATTGGAACTCCGTTCGCAACAATCATATCAAATAATATGGGGCTAGACCCATTTGGAGGGTTCGTTGCACAGATGCTTACTGCTGGATTCTGCATTGTTTGGTATATCCAGAGTTTTGGTAACAAAACGGAGGAAACACAATGAACTTAGTGGAAATCTTTGATTTATCCCTTGCAATAATGTTAGGAATATTTTTTGCTTTCGTATTAATCCATATCTCAGTAGATATTATACATGGTGACAAAATATTTGAGATCTATCAAAGATTCGGGTGGCTTCAAGAAGACACCCAGAAACTAGCCACAAAAGAGGATGAAAACTAATGAGTGAATCAATACATAACAAAGATCATATTAAAGCAACCATAATTATTGCTTTTATCGCTATAATGATTATATCTGGAGTGGTGGTAATTGTTTGGTATTCTGAAAACGTCAGTCAATCATTTTTTACAAAGTTCACGGTTGATAGACCAGATGATGCTGAATTTTATAGAGTGACAAGAACACTCAATGATTCTATTAGTTATCCCAAAGAAATAAGAAGCATAAGACCAGTACCAGAAAGTAAAACAATTAGAGTGTATTCCTGGGCATATTTTGAAGGGCGCGGGGCTCATTATTGGAACGTGGATATTGATGTTGAGTTTTACAAGAAAGATCCATTCGACGGCGGATACATTATGATTGAAAAGATAAACCTTGAACGCTATCTATATTGTCCAATAACTTGGCAAGATAAATCAATAATGGAAACATTGATGGAGGAAAACTGATGCACTTAACAAGATTTACAATTCATACTGAGTCAGAAGGACAAGAATTCAAAATCGAACTTACACCGGATGAAACTAGGTTCGTTATGAGATATGTTCATGACTTGAATACTTTGGTTGATTACCTGGATAGCATAAACAAATGGGAGAAAACAACATGATAACCCCACAATGGACTTTTTGGATAATTGGTGGACCCATTCTTTTTTGTTTGATATATACATTATTTCTATATGTTACTCCAACAGAAGATGTAATGAGACTAGAGGAATGGATAAAAAACATCCTAAAAGTTAAACCAAAAGAGGATGAACAGAAATGAATTCTACAGAAAAAACATTACTTGTTGAAGCTATATGGACAGTAATTTATTTGATTGTAAACCCAACGCTTCCCACAATGGTTCAAGGATCATGGACAGTAGTATCAATGATAATCATGTTAGGATTACTGGCCACACCAAACGTTAATCCAAGTGAGGATGAAAACCGATGAGGGCTAAATTTTATAAAACATTGACCTGGTTCTGTGCCTTGTTTGGTAAACTTGGTGATAAGATCCGTTTTTGGGCTGAGTTCAAGGAACACATGTATTGGAATGATGAACAATGCAAGATAATAGAAATACCAGAGGACATTCATATTTTTATTTATTACAACAGAAAGGGAGATTTTCTGAAAATTTCAGCGGTCAGATGGCCCCTAGTAGATGGTAAGTATGATAACCGGGATAGACCAGATGTGCTAAGAACATCATTCACTAAAGAAGAAATCCATAAACTTACAAACAAAACGGAGGAATCATAAATGGTTCTGTCTTTCTTTGAACGGTTAGTAGAAAAGATATGGGACTTTGACCCAATATCATATCCTAAACCTGAAAACGATGTGGAGATGTTGGTTAATCCTGATAGTCCAGTTGGGAAATATATGGGACTAAAAGAGTCTACGTATATTTATTCTGATGAGGTGGCGCGTGTCGCAGTTCTTATCGGTAATAGACAGTATGAGGAGTTCAAGGAGGGTCTATAATGGATCAGAATTATTTTAAGGAGATTATTGGAAAGAAAATTACTGCGGTTGAGAAAATAGAACAAGGAGTATCAAACCTTTATACTTTCACACTTGACGATAACGAGAGAATGTATTTCTCTCACAACGATTCGGAGGGAGCAGTTTGGGGAGAAAAGGTTGCTCTCTGGCACTGTGAATCTTGTGGAAAGGATTTCAACGATTGGAAATACTCTAACACTGGAAAATGTGATTTATGTGGTTCAAACAACATATCCATTGTGGAGGAAAAAAAATGATAGCCCCACAATGGACTTTTTGGATAATTGGTGGACCAACTCTTTTGTGTTTGATATATACATTATTTCTGTATGTTACTCCAATAGAAGATGTTATGAGACTAGAGGAATGGATAAAAAATGTCCTAAGATTAAATAGGAAAGTGGATTAAAATGGAAGTTAAAAAAGTAACAATTCAGGTCGTCAACTATGGTCAGATGAAACCAGAGGACATATTCACCTGGTTAGAACAGTTCAGTTTCATAAGATATGGTACACGAAACCACATAGATCCATCAAAATCAGATGATCCTAGATACCCGTCTGAACGGGACGAATCGCCGGTAGATTGGTACACGTTTTTACAAGTTCCTTCTCAATATTATGATCAAAACTGTATCATTATTGGGGAAGAAATATATGAGAAACTAAAGGCAGCATACCTAAAATCTATCCTTAAATATGGCAGGAAAACGGAACAATGAGACAAAGAAGATCCACAGCTCAAGTAAATGAAGATCTCAAAACGTTTTGTTTAAAGCCCAGGTTCATTCAAGAAATACTCATAAAGGTAAATCTAAACTATAACCAGTTCAAGAAACGGGCAGATCTTGGAATAGTGAAAAAGATTGGTGAAGAAAAGCGGGAGTGGTCAGGTCCACCAGCTCATATTTATCAGACTCCAGACGCACAAAACATCCTTAAACAATCTAGGAAAGAGGTTTAGGAATACCTTTATATTATTTGTCTGACAAATACATTCTATGCATAAAAAAAAGAAACTTGTAATGCTGTTTATGACAGCGTTAATATTATCCGCGTTTACCACGATTCTCGTAAACGCATCAACCGTACCGGGTGATTACGCCACCATTCAGGAAGCTATTAACGCAGCCGGAGTAGGTGAAGTAATCACAGTTAACGCAGGAACCTACATTGAGGATCTTGTTATTGATGTAACTGATCTTGAATTAGTTACTACCGAAGGAGCCGTAATTAAAGGAATAGCAACAGGGACAGCCCCAGGCATGCCAGCAAACATCAAAATAGATGCAGATGGCGTTGAAATACATGGATTTACAATAGAAAGTCCAGATGTATTAGACACATTTACTTCTGGTGGCCTGATTGTATGGACTCCAAACGTTGAGATATATGATAATGACTTTGTATCATTCTCATCTGGTTCGGGTGACAATGTAGCAATTCAGACCCTTCACGATATGTATGGAGGTGACGTATCGGGATTACATATCCACGATAACACATTCAGCGGAACACCGAACACGGGATATGTGGGAATCTACGTAAACCCAGATGGAAGTTCTACTGAAATTACTATTGAAGATAACACTTTAACCGGTTATCTCTGCCAAGGGATTATTACTGAACGAAGTTACACAAACATCCTAGATAACACCATAATTACCGATCAACCAAACACGATATATGGAAACGGTATTGGTGCTTATGTCGCAGGAGCATATGTATCAGATCTATCAGATATTATAATCTCTGGTAATCTCATAAAAGGGTCAGGCTCAGGGTTAGGATTCCGTAGAGGTATCTTTACTGGATGGACAGAAACAACTCAGACAGACATTGTTATCTCAGAAAACACGGTTCAAGGATGCGACTATGGGGTTTTAATTAGGGTATCCCCAGAAGAAGCAGCCGTAAATTACAATGCACTTGAAGGGAACAATGTAGATGTTGAGAACACCGTATCAGGAACAGTTGATGCCACTATGAACTGGTGGGAGGGTTCGGTGGATACAGTTGGTGACGTTGATGTTAATCCAACATTAGACTTGCTTGTAAACTATCTACCAGCCGGTGTTGATGGTGTTACTGGACCACAAGGACCTACTGGATCAAAAGGAAATACCGGATCATCTGGTTCAAAGGGAAGCTCCGGATCACCGGGAGTACCTGGGATTGACGGAGTAGATGGGACAGATGGAGCCGATGGATCAGACGGTCACAATGGAGTTGACGGAACCGACGGGTCAGACGGAGCAACCGGATCACCGGGAGAAGATGGACCACAAGGAATACCTGGTATAGATGGTGCTAAGGGTGATACTGGAGAAACAGGACCCCAAGGACCGGCAGGACCAGCAGCCGTAGCCGGAGTGATTGGTGGATCTGGTTTGATTGTCGCATTACTGGTTTTCCTTAGAAAACCTTAACCTTTTTTCAATACCTTTAATAGTTTTTTGTCTGACATTTATTTGATATGGCTAGATTATCCATTAGGCTCACTAAGAAGGAAAAGGAGATTCTTATTGGTGAGGCTAAAGCTGAGGGGTTGGACTTGTCTAAATATGTTAGAAAAAAGTTAGGTTTGAAGAATAAAAACATATCAAGGTGAAGGATATGACGGTGAATTTAAAAGCAATCGCGGTGACTCTAGCAATAACTCTTAGTGCTCTTGGTGGCTATATCGTAAGAGATGAACCGGATACGGTGATTGTTTTTAATGTTACCTATATTGAGCCATCGAATCTCAGGGATTTTAAGAACCGGGCTGAACTTGAGGATTATTTATTCAAGGATGATACTGATTCATTCGTTTATACAGATCATTTTACCTGTGTGAGCTTTGCTAAACGTTTAAGCCGTTATGCTGCTATGAACGGGTATCATATAGCAACAATGTATGATGAACATCATCTTTCTAACTATACCCATGTTTACAATATGGCCTATTGCATCGATGAGGATGCTTATTATATTATTGAGCCTCAAAATGATAAGATTTTATGGAAATGGAGAAAGTAGAGATTAATTTATAAGCACATGTTGATTATAATTCGTTGATATTCATTGGCTCGTACTGGTAGACCTCGTAAACCCAAGGGTAGTAAGAAACTTGAAAAACGTAGAGCCCAGAACCGTAAAGCCGGAGCAAAACATTATAATAAGAACAAAAAACAGATTCTAGCCCGGGCTAGGAGGAAAAACAAGTGACAGCCATTAACTACGCCTCTTTAAGGACATTTGGAGGAATAATATGAAAAAGTTAAGCCTAGTCCTGATCCTTCTATTAGCGTTATCCGTACCGTTTGCCGTGGCCTACACTGGACCATCAAATATCACGGCTGCGGTGGTAAACGATACCAGAGTTGATCCTAACGCTACTATTGCTTTCACAGTTGGTCCTATACTTAATGGGACTACTGAAAATCCAGTACAAAACGGATTTGCATTAGAATTTGATGGAGTTGGAGATTATGTAGATATTTCAACTTTAGATGCTGCTGCTAATGGAACAGAAGCCGTTACATTACAAACTTGGATAAATTTTAGTTTAGATACTAATAATAAAGGCATTCTAGGTTGGTGGTTTGGGACAGACTGTGTTTTAAGAACTGCTACTGGAGGATTTGTAAGATTCGCTGTTACAACAACAATTGGTGGAACTTCAGCAACAACTGGAGCATTAAACGATGGAAATTGGCATCTTGTAACTGGTGTTTACGATTCTGCGGGTGGGGCAAATAATGTAAGAATTTATGTAAATGATACCCTTGTCGATTCAGGTACTCTTACGGGCCCAATAAGTAACTTAGATAAATTCAATATAGCAAACATTAATGATGATGGAGCAAACGCATTCACTTTTACGGGGTCTTTAGATGAATGTATCGTTTATAATAGAAGTCTTGGACAAGGAGAAATATCATATATATATCAAAACAAAGTCCCATTAAATCAAACTGGAATTAAAACATGGATCGATTTCGATACTAATGTTCTAGATCAAAGCCCTGAAGGTAACGATGGAACAATCGTGGGGAATCCTCAATATATCCGTGGTTTACGTGGAAAAGCGGATATTGAGG
>Ga0209976_10000254_pt1 | contig 39473 bp, 52 predicted proteins | sample SumtaG_FD_182806 | JGI IMG/M metagenome (GOLD analysis project Ga0209976, IMG submission 182806) | Deep subsurface microbial communities from Indian Ocean to uncover new lineages of life (NeLLi) - Sumatra_00157 metaG (SPAdes) (version 2) | ecosystem: Environmental > Aquatic > Marine > Oceanic >...
ACCGACACCGGAAGATGAAACTCAATCTTCTGCCAGCGGGGTGGATATTAGTCCCGAAGAAGAGTCTGGACCCGCCCAGGAAACCGAAGAAACCACGTCGCTCCCCCCAGAAACCCCAGCCATCCCATCAATCGTCTCAAATCCCCCTCCCACGGCGATTAAACCATCTGACCCACCTGTTCCCTCTCCTCCCGCTCCAAAGCCAGCGACGCCTCCTCCAGCGCCTCCTAAAGAGCCTGGAACTGAAGTCCAAGCCGGACACCGCATCAAAGCCCGGTACCAAAACCAAGAGGTCAAAGGCACGATAGAGCGGGTGTTACGGGAAGCGGGACGGGTTGATGAGTTTGTCACGATCCTCGATTCAGGCAACAAAGTGATTCTCAATGAAGAAGATCTGATATCCTTACTTGTCCCGGAAAAGTAAAAAGACACACCTCACCCGAGAATTATGCGGGAACATCCCATTAATAAATCTGGTTAGACCCCTTCGCTACCCCCCTGCCATGGCAACGGGCGTAATCGCAACGTCTCATTACGGGAAAAATTTTACAGTGGACTTTACGGTGCATCTTTATGCGGACGGTACCGGCCACGCCATATTCAAATATCGAATTCCCAGGGGAGACATTGCCTTGACGTTTGATGAAACGTTCCGCCTTGAAGGAAGAAAATCTCCCATTGAACACGCGGGTTGGCTTTGGATTTTCGTTTGCAAATGCAAAAGAAAGACGCGGACTTTATTTTTTGGGTGGGATCATTCTTGTCGGTGCCAATATTGTCTGGGCGTTCGAACCCATGAGCAGCAAACCAGAAGCTGGGAAGATATTAAAATCGCTCATGATCCCAGGCAGCTTAAAAGAATTATTCGAACCGCCTACACCCCATATAAAAAAATACGAGCGATCAAAATCTATACCGACTTTCTCACCAGAATGATTAGAGCGATTCGCTCGAAGAAACCAGCGACTTATTTAAAAACGTTTAAGCACTAGGCCCCGCTTCAATTTTCTTGAGTTCAACTTCTTTTTTGTCAGCGGAATTCTTTCTCCAGGTACGGATAATCGTATAGATCCCATTGAGTACAGCCAGAATACCGGCGGTCAATTCAGGACCAATAATTCCTTTTAATGCTCCTATCAGTGTAATGACGTTTGAAAAAACAACCAAGAAAAATTCCGACGTGTATTTCCCTGGTTCATTTGATACCGTTGTGTTGTCTGCCATGATTTTTTTCACCTCTCTTATGATGTTTAGAATTGGTTTGCGCGCTTTCCATAATGCCCAAATTATTTTCGGTTTAATCCACTTTCGAAATACCCAAATTAGTTTTAACTTATCACGAATCTTCAATTGATTTCAACCGTCCCCAAAATGCGAAATGGCTTGAGCCAATGTATTGTTTGAAGGGGGTTAGGATCGTCCCCCATGCTTTCCCCTTGGCTTCTAACACCTGCCCTTCCCCTATATAGATTCCCACATGATGAATGACTTCTGTTTCGGGAACCCATTTAAAACCTAAGTCTCCTATTAATAAAACGTCTGTCTTGGGGGGCGGACCAAAGTCTAATCGCTTGCAAACCTTGGCTTGGTTATAAGATCCGTCAGGAATAGTGAGTCCGATCTGAGCGTAGAGAAGTTCAACAAGTTCCGAACAGTCTATCGCCCTGACATGGCCCATGTCCGGGTCCTTCAGATTTACTTCAGCCCCAAAGACATAAGGCGTTCCGATTAACTGTTTACCAAGACGAACTAACTTTGACCATTCGATTTCTGAGTGTTTTGGTTTGTATACGGTTTCTTCTTTTTGGACCCCGTCCACGTGAACCTCCATGATTTCTTTATCATCAAAGGCTTGCTCGCATCTTTGGCAATACCAACTTTGGCGAGTAGCATCCTCAATGATCCGAGTAAGTCTTTCTTCACAGCTTGGACATTTACCGTCGAACTGTAACTTTGTCATTAATGGTTTGGAGACTATGCTTTTGGTCCCGTAATTCTTCGGAGATCTTTGACATAATCTCAGTCTGCCTAGAAATATTCTCAGCCAGTTGAACAATCACTTTCTCCAATGATTTCCTTACGTACCATATCGGTACACCGTCATCATCAAATTTGTGATGCACTTCATACAACCACTGGACCTTGTCGTAAATCTTTTCAGCGCGTTCGTTACGTTGTTTTAATTCCGAAACAAGCTCGCTTATGATTGACTTCCAATGACCTTTTTCTTCTTCCACTTGTTTCTCCTGGACTTTAAGTCTTCCTGTTTTCCAGAAGCCATGGATTATTCTTACGGCCTGGGAGGCACCTAGAAAAAATATAATAATAAACAATAATTTTATTATAAGAGGGTCATTGAACATCTCGCCCGCTATAAATCGTGTTAGGAATCCTTCCATTCTAAAACAGTTCCCTCCACACCAATAAGGCATCTATCGTCGCGCTGTTGGCGCTAGTCCCGGCGATGGTTATCGTATCCCCTGGATTTAAAATGATCTTGGCATCTATTAAACTCTTATTAAATTCATCGTTTTTACCTGCCAGCAGATCAGCAAAAAGTTCTTTCCCGCCAGTAAGTGTTGTACCAGCCGTATCTATTTCTATTACCGAATCGGATGTATTGATATCGGAGTATGAGGGAGACCCTCCCAACGTTGTATTTTTTACAATCCGGATATTCCCTAAATTATTTGCTGAAGATGCTTCGATACTCCCGGAAACATTCAAGAAAACAATATCGATGAAATTGGTTTTCGAAGCATATGTACTTTTGTTTCTGATGGTAAAAATTGCCACTTCTGTTGTGACTGTCGTTTTCTCTTTAATGCCACTTGAGTTTTCTGGTTGGTGTAATTCGATAAAAGAAGTTTTGCCTTCTATAAAATAGGCATAAGAAGAACTTTTCATGACGAGATCGGTTGTCGTTGCTGCATTGTTCACCCACATCGTGAAATGAAAATTCGGATTATGCACTGATGGAGATGTGTTTGTATTGGCATAGTCAATCGTGTGAACTTTGGCAATCTCACCCGTGTCGTCATCTTCTACCCAAAGCGTAATCGCTCCGGCTCCCAAATATTGGAATTGAATAAAGAAAACATTTATTTTAGTTTGATCTAGCGTCATTCCAGTGGCACCCGTTCCATCCAGGGGATCATCCCAAGATGATTGAGCGACGGATGTTTTGGAATCATTCTGAAACCGATGCAACCCGAAGCTTGTCCCATCATATCCCACCATAAACCCATTCTTAAAAGCAGCGGAACTCCCTGTCTCATCGGCAATCCCAATATATTGTTCTGTTGCCGAGACCGGGGAAGTGAAAAGGGCCGTGAATCTTGCTACGCCACCAAGTCCGGCACGGTATTTTGCATGTTGTTTCGATTCAAACATTGCCGTACTCGCCGTGTTTGTCGTTGTCGTCATCACAGCCATGGCAGAAGCCTGGGTCACGGTCCCACTGGAAGTAACCGTATTGGTATTTAAGTCAGTATTGTCTACCGTATATTCGAAAGATCCTTGAAACACGGGAGATAATTCAGCCACTCTCAAATCGCCAAAGGCTGTTAAGGGTCTATCTTTGAAAGGTTGGTAAGTGGAAGAACTTTGAGTGGATGTGAATAATAATAATGTAATGATTGATAAGAGTTTTTTCATACTAAAGTATCCACCAGGAAACTCCGTCATTTTGAACCGAAATGCTCTCGTATTGAGTTGTCAGGACTGCCGTGAGTCCATCGTCAATCGTTTCTGAACCATTGCCATCGACCGTGACCGTATTCATAGAACCATCTATCTTTTTAATATTGTAAATAATTCCTGTTACCGTAGATGCGGCGGGGAGCGTAACCGTAATATTACCGCTTGCTGCATCAATAAGAATTGTATGATCGGAAACGGTCTTAGTGTAATTCGCTGTCTTACTTGATATGGCTACCTGGAACCCACCATCAATATCAAGATTTGTTTCAATAGTACTGCCATCAGCAAAAAGAGAAACGGGTAAAAAGAATAAAATAAATAATATTATCCTATTGCTTTTCACCCATGATTTACTCATCAACGTCCCCGTCATCAACACAATCCTGGATCTCAGTTTTTAGTTGAGCCAGGGTTCGGTCTGGCAAAGTTGGTAATCCTGCAACCCTGAACTGGAAATCAGACAGACTTGTGGAAGAAATAACTTCTGCCTTAAAATCAGCAAGCCATCCTCTGACAATATTAACCTCTCGTTTTGTGATATCTGCCATACATCGAAGAGATTGACCCGTTGTTGTCTGACCATCGAATCGGGACTTAGCGCGGACTCGAATACTCGCTATGCTATTGGCTGCTCTTGCCGTATCCACCGCATCCTTTTCTCCTTGCGTCATCTCAACGGGCTCAGTGGTAAACTTTATGTAGATCCGGGGAACCGTATTGATAACCGTTTCAATTGCATCATAGCTAGCTGATTGATCATTGTAATATTCACAATTCGTTTCGCCTAGGAATCCTGTTGTTGATACTCCTTTGGCAATCTTTAATATATTCCCGGCTCCGTCGTGGCACGCACCAATTCCTGCAAAGGATAAATGAGGTAGGAATATTATTAAATATAAAAGCTTTTTCATTAAGAAGCTCCCCCACACCATGATGTTCCGGGGGACTCGTTTGATGTTCCAGTGCTACTGTCAGTCCCGTCATGCCCATTCCCGCTAAAATCAGTAAAATCGTCTCCAAGTAAAGTATAACCTGCTTCCAAGGTATCGAAACTGCTGTTCCTGCATAGCATGGCTTCGTTTATTTCTTGAGCCGTTAAAGACCTGTCGTATATTCTGACATCAACAAGTTCACCCTGCCAAGTATTGTCATTTGTTTCAGATCCATTTGTTCCAATGCTTACAGTCACAGCACCATCGGTATCAAAATCTCCTGTTTGACCCACGCTGGCAATATTAACCCCATCCTGGTATAGAATTATGTCTGCCCCATCGTAAACCACTGCGCCGTGATGCCATACATTCTCACTAATTAAATCCCCGGTATCGACAAGAGTTGTCGTGGTCCCGCCAAACCGAATCCTGGCTCTTAAGTTTCCGTCCGAACACATGCCCAGCATCCAAATATGGTCATTGGCGGCACCCGATGTAGCCTTTGACACAATTCGTCCACCACATTTGTCATTGGTATCTGTATTAAACCATGCCATTAAAGTAAGGCTGTCTCCTGATAAATCAAAAGTTCCTATATCGATATGATCGAACGAACCATCTCCTCCAAAGTTTCTACTCGCCGACGACGCAGAAAAAAGTGGGCATGAAACAGATATCAAATATAAAAACGCTAGGATTATCCTCATGTCCTGGGCACCTTGATCCCGAAAACAATCACCTCCGCATCTCCGACTAAATCATCTGTTCCCTGATCTCCGTCTCCATCACGACAGAACCAGCCAATTACTGTTTGCTCTGCAAGCCAGCCCAAAGCTGAAATCGTATCCGTCCAGGTTGTTTCTGTTACAAGATCAACTGTTCCTTGAACCGCATCCGACGCCGCCGGGAAATCGCCAGGGATGAAATCCCAGCTTTCTCCTTCTGACGCGCTTGATACCGCCACATACCACATCGAACTCCCCGTTGTTGCTGTTTGAGAATACCACGTCACATAAAACTCAGCGCTACCGGACGTATCGATATCTTCGGGCATGATAATCTGGAAACCCCTACATTCGTCTGCGGTATCATCAAACGAAGCAACCCAGATATCAAGGTTAGTCCCATCATCTTGAGTTACCGGAGCCACTCCGTCAAACTCAGCTACGCCGTCTGGGATATGAGCCAGCAAACCGGCCGCAGAGAATGAGTAAAGTTTGGGTGCGTTTGTGTCTGTGCCTCCGGCTCCTAATTGAAAATCTGTTCCTGCATCATCAGTAAAAAACAATTCATTGGGCGTCGCCAGATTAACCCAGATCTGACCATAGTTTGCTGTGTCGCCTGGGGCATCGGCAACCTCCAACAATTTAATGGACGGGCTAGGAGAAATACTGAATAGTTCCGCGTCATCGTCTTGTTGAATTATAAATGGGTCGTCTGTTTGTGCTGAATGTTGTTCAACAACCAACTGGGGTTGGTCTGCGTCTCCGCCCACCTCAAGTTTTCCTGTTAACGTACCGGCCCCGTCACCTACGTGAACATCTTTTCCTGTTGTATTCTGAACAATCGGATCCCCTGCGTCACTGAATGCACCAGTGCCACCGGCTGTCTCTGTTTCCAATCGGAACTGATTTAAAGCTGCGTCATATTTAACGATCTCGTTGTCCGCCACAGAATGATATTCGGTACTTGAGATGGCCACCATATACATCTCGCCAGCGGTTGTCGAAGTGGCATAGGCAACCGTGGGCTGGAAATCATTTAATAATGTATCAAGTGCTATTTCACCAACCGCATCCAAAGTAGGAACAGCAGCCTGGGGAATCTCTAGGCTTCCCGCACCACCAAAATCATGAGCATTTGTATAAACATCTCCATCCGCTTCGGCATAGTCAGCTACATCTGAAGTCTGGGTTTCCAGGTTCGCTTTAGTGAATGCGTCTATATTGGTTATGACGTGATTGTGGGAGTCGTCAACAACCGTCACCACACCGCCATTAGTCATGGTGGCATCACCACTTAATGCTGCCGAGGTGGGATCTCCCACGCCGTCGCCGATGAGTATCTCTGTTGTGGCCAAGGCTTGGGCTGTAATATCCCCTGTTCCTGAACCCAACAAGACAGATCCATCTGCTAAAGTTGAAACTCCCGTCCCACCTGCCACGACATCAAGGTCATTATCATCAACCGTATCATCGACAATCTTATCGGCGTCCAATGCCTCGTCCGCCATGTCCGCATCGACTAATGTTGCATTCAGGATTTCTGTTGAGTCAATGGACTGGGCTGGAATAACAAACTCAGCCGTACCCGTACCGTCTGTTGTAAAGGTATGGTCGTCAATGTCAGCCGATCCATAATCCATATCCACGTTACCTGTTGCATCTAAAAGTCCACCCATGAACAACGTGGTCCCGGCGTCCTGGGTTATATCCCCATCAAGAATAACGGTTCCTCCATCCGTAACCACCGTCACGTCCGTAACGTCCGCCGATGCAATATCGAAATCAACAGCACCAATCGCATCAATGCCGACAAGAGTAGTTATAAGTCCACTATCCTCAATCGTAGTCACTTCCGTATCGTCATCCTGTTGAAAGATAGCCAAAGAATCGGTTTGAGGTGAGAACCCTTCGACTACAAGCTGAGGCTGATCGGCATCGCCTCCAATTTCCAATTTCCCCGCTAATGTCCCAGCGCCATCACCTACATGGACATCCTTGGTAGTGGTGTTTTGAACAATCGGATCACCTGTATCGTCAAAAGCTCCGCCACCAGCATCGGCCTCCAGGCTCCACTGATTTAGAGTTGCATCAAATTTGACAATGTTATTATCAGAGGCAACGCCCGTTGTGGCCGCCACATAATATGTCGTCCCATTGGAATAGAATGTGATGGTTCCGCTGGATCCTGTTGTGGTATAAGCATCGGTTGTAATCTCCACCTGACCTTCTGTATCCACATTGGGGCCTGTCCCATTAACGATCTCAAGTGAAGTCGCTCCGCCAAAATCATGGACACCCGTAAACGTATCTCCATCGGCTTCTGCAAAGTCGGCAACGTCAGCGATCTGGGTTTCCAACTCTGCCTTGGAATTGACCTCAACCGTTGAGCCTCCATTAACCGCCACAACCCCAGCAAAGGCCGATACGTCCGCTTCCAATCCGCCCGCCTCATGAATCAAATCTCCAGTGGAGTTCGTAAAAGCAGCCAAGGCAACGGGATCAGTTGCGCCGTCACCAACAATAATTGACCCATCCGCCAACACGCCCAAAGCAGTGAACGCGCTAGAGCCAGATCCCAAAAGAACGCCACCGTCGGTTAATGACGTAGCGCCCGATCCACCATTGCCAACGGCAAGTGTTCCTGTAATTTCACCCGTATCCGCCAAGTCAATCGTCTGACCCAATGCCGTTATAGAGGAAAAGTTCATGGTAATGGTCATGGTTGATGACGCGGCAACCCCCACAAACGTATCGCTACTGAGATTTATAGTTGCCGTAGGAGATGAAGAAACGGGCTCGATTAATACTTCCAATGTTGATGCTGTTCCTCCACTGGTTCCACATGGCGCTCCCGCTGTGACAATATCACCATTGGAATCCCACTCCACACAGTCGCCGGTACTCCCGGAGGTTCCGGTCACTATGGTGGCATCGCTTCCTGTCTTAAGGGCTGAAGCAATTTCTGTTATCGCGTCAATCGTATCGGCAGGGACATTTAGTTCCGCATCAACAGTTCCAGATGAAACATAAAAAGTAGACCCCGACTGCAAAACAGTTGTATCCCATATTAAGTCTGTCGTTATTGTGCCTGTCGCATGGTTGTGCGAATCGTCCGTAACGGTTAATGTCGTCGCACCACCCGGATTAAACGTAGCCGTTCCATCTCCTGATATCGTATCGCTTCCATCAACATAAACATCGCTGATGTCATCACATCCCGCTTCCCCGTCTTGATATGTTGTGGTGCCGGAGCAATCGGGAGACGGACCCGTATCTGTTGTATGGGTCAAATCGCCTATGTCCGCTTCCTCTAGAGTTCCGTCAGTAACACCACCCGCTGGGTTTAATTCACCATTGACCATAAACCCCGATTCAACGGTCCCCGATGAGACATAAAACGTAGCACCGGTTTGGAGGGTATCCTGCAATTTGATGGCGTTGTCCAGGACATTGGCAATCGTGGCCTTGCGACTGGCTGGAGTTCCTGAAGGATCGTCTACTGTATAAAGAAGATCATCTGTCGTCGGTGCTGTGTCTTCAGTTAGATCGGATACCTTAGTATCCACAGCATTCGATATGCTGAGGAAGGAAAAAACAGATATGAATATTAATATCTTTTTCATAATGGCATCACTCCAAAATTATTTTGTCGCCATTTTCTAGAAGTATAAAATCGCCATTCTCTAACAATAAAAACTCCTCTGCGTCTACCGTAGTCCAGGTCTGTCGTAATGATCCATGAACAAAAAGAAACAAATCATCGCCCGTTAATTGAAAATAGGTATCCCCATCCGTATCAAACATGAGCTTTTCTCGTATCGTTCCAGACGAAACATTAAACTGTCCATCCTGAGTTGTTGCTTGATCTGGTTGAATAATAACGTAATTGCTTGACCCGGCAGGAAGAGTTGAGGATGTGTATTCAACAATAAAATCCTGTCGGCCCGAAAAAGGATTGTAGACATTTTGAAGCGCAGGAATTGGTGTAGCCGATAATTTCCCGATTGCTAAACTAAGAAATATAAACAATCCAAAAAGTTTATGCATAGGTAAGCGTGGCCCGATTATTCCAGATTGATAATTGCGGTGCGACTTTAACATCTGTAACTTGGTTGCTGTTATTAAAAGTTGACTTGGTCACATACCAGGCTGCGGCTGAATCCCCTGACCCCCTCTGAGCAATTCCATGAAATTCAACCTGTCCATTTGCATTATAAGTGAACCGTTGTGTGGGCGGTGTCTTCCCAAAGTAAGCCGCTGTTAAAGAAATATCAAGTGGATTCATTTATTTCTCTGCATGGTAAAATATCTCCGCTACAACCGTAATAGCGACAACCCCATTGCTAACCTCGATAACAATGTCGCCCGCCCCTGGGAATGTATCTCCATTGGTACTGGGCAAAACGAGGTCATCTTGAAATGTTGTTGATCCGGCCGTTGTATCATTTGAAAAAACAAACGGGGTATCTCCATCAGCCGCATTTCCATTTGACTTAACCTGGAGTCTGTAATAAACAGGCGCAAGATTGACCTGGTATGTATTATTTGTGTTTGAAACATTTGACTCGTTTTCGATATCATGAAACCAGGTGACAGATCCAGTCGATGCGTTGACAAAATTGACAACACCAACCTTTATGGTTTCGGTTGAGGCGGCTGTCTTATCAACTGAAATTCTCATGTTGGTTATATTTAAAAACCCGGTGTCGCTGTGAGGCCAGTTGGTTGTATCGGATAAATCAATGGCAAGGGTTGTCGTACTGATGTCCGCCGCTACGTCAAAGTCATATTTAACCAACACCGTTCTTTCTGGCAAGTGGTCGAATATAACCCCATGGACCTGATTGCTGGCCAGCAGTAAAACACCAAATAAAAATAAATATTTCTTCATAGTTTCTCCTTTGATTATTGCGATAGTGATGGCAGCGCTTCTGATCTTCGAGGGAAATTTAATACATTACTACTACCATTGCGAGTGGATGAAATCCTAGATTTTTCCTCCGCCTCTTTCTCTTCTACTGCGGTTTGAGTCGCGTTTAATCCGACGGCAGATATGATTTGCCCCGAACGCCCCGTAATTGCTTTCCCAGTACCGCTTAAAGCGTATCCTTCCGCAAGCAACTTAACTGTTTTTGGATTTGTCATTATTCTCCCAAGTATCCATGGAGCAATAAATATACCTGCGGAAAAATTTCTTACATCCTTCCCACTCCCGCCCGGATTAACCCTATTGAAAAATTCTCCACTAACGAGGCCGATAATCGCACCGCCCTGTGCCAACATGATTGCAAAAGTCCCTGGCCCTTTTGGTTTAATCTGCGCCAATGTTGCCTGTTGCGCGAACTCCTTCAGGGCAGCGACATGTTCTGCTGAGAATGCCGCATTTAATGTTCTTAATTTTTTAGGATTATTGAAAATTGCGAGCAGCTTCTTCCCTGATATTTCTGATACGTCTTCAGCGACCTCGCCCGTAACAGTCGCTTTTGATGAGCCTAGTAGTATGCCTTCAATATATCCACCCTTCATAGCCGTCATCGTTTTATCAACGTCAAGCGAAGGGTCAAGCCTTTTTGCAAATCGCAACGCACGTTGCAATGCTTTAACTTCTTCAACATTTCCATCCCGAAAAACAGCTTCGCCAATCCTCTCTGCGCTGAATTTCTTGTCGGCTATAATTGCACCGACGAGTTCTTCGTTAAAAGTATTTTTTCTCAGCTTGTGGAAGCTTCGTGCTTTCTGCCATGCGCGTTTCGCTTCGCCGCTTAACCCTTCCGCAGCCTCATCCATAAGGTTTGTTATGTTGGATTGAACCTGAACAAGGGGACGAATACTTCTTTCATTTCCTGGGATAGCCCTCAAATCACGAATTCGCGCAGAGATGGAAGATCTAATTTTATCGGCATCGCTAAAGTTAATTAGATCGTCTAGGTCATCCCCAGACAAAGACAACGCTTCTTTCATTCCCCTGCGGGAACTCGCTAGGCTAGTGGCCAATTCAGTATCGGCACCCCGAAGGGCATCGTCCTCTAGCTTTCGTAATTGAGTCAGTACGTCAGAAAAATCAACCTGGACTTTCCCAATTAGGCGGGTTTCCTTTTTTTCAATTGTCTGGATAATCTTATTGCCTGTTTTGTCCAGTAGCCCCGACTCCTGTTTTATAAATCGTTTAACTTTTTTGGGGACAGCCCCGACGAGCCTGTCAAGTTCTTTATATAATTTGTTACCAATCGCACGTCCAGCAGAGTCTCCGCTTTTTAATGTATCAACTACAAGCTGGCCCGTTTGTGGATCGCTTAATGTTCTAGTTACCTGGCCAGACATTCTTTTTACCAATGCGGCTTCCGCCTTTTCCAGGGCCGTTCCTTGCGCCCGCCTAAAATCAAAAAATCTCCCACCACCAAATAAAGATCCCTCCGCGATAGCCTCAAAGAAATCGACAATGGCAAAATTGGTTGACTGAGCGGCACTAAACTTACCACCAAACTTTTTAAATGATTCCCTCACTGCTGTTACAGCCGGTGTAACCCTGGACTTCAATGGCGCTAAAAGTTTCCCGCCACCCTTGACGGCCAGGGCTCCGCCAAATTCAGACAAGGCCCCAATCGCTGCTTCAAGGGCAATCCGTCGGGCCGCTTCTCCCGATGTTTTAGGAGCATCGGGGTCGTCTGTAGCTTGCTGGAATATCTGTTTTCCTGCACTACCCGCTGCCGCACCAAGTGCCGCCCCACCTATTACCCCAGCCGGGACACCAACAATGGTTGGGCTTGCAACAAACCCCCCAGCTACCCCGCCAACAGTCGCACCCGCTATTTCAGGGATACTCTTTTTTAGACTTCCAAGAAAGGTTTCCTCTTCTGGTGGAGACGGACCAATTTCAGCATTAGGCCCGCCAAGCCCACCAGAGAAATCGGGGCGAACCGAGGTCGCATCGGAAATCTCAGCCTTTAAACTTTCCCTTTCTTCAAGCGTAAGAGTATTCCCGGGCGAACCTTCTTTTCTTAATTCAGAAAGCAATTCGTCCTTTTCTTTTTCAGATAATTTGATTGCCATTATCTACCTTTCTTTCTTTTTGAATCGAATTTGCGAGATGCACGTAAAATTGAATTTTGAGTTGGCTCTAACCCTTCTTCGCGTAGGAATACCAAGGCTTCCGCAACGCTCTGGGGATCAATCCCAACAAGGTCAGGGGAAATCAGTCCCGTTGCATCTGGAACTTCAACAAAATCCCGGATGAATTTCTCGTCAACACTGCCAAGAATTCCCTTTCTTGCATCATTAACGACATCCGACACTGCGAGGTCTTCAAATATATTTGCCTGAGAAATGATTAAATCCGTAGCTGCCCGGAATTCGTTATATGTTTTCTCATCAAATACGCCGCTAGACATTCTTGCAAAATCAATCTTGAACTGGTCAAGGAACGCCTGGGATCCGCCAACACGCGCAATATCGGCATCGGTCAAAACGCCTTTTTCTCCAGCAATAGATCTGGCGATATTTGCTTTTGTTATTTCTGTTAAAGAAGCAAAATCTTGATCTAATAGAAGTCGTATCCGCCCAGCCGTTGCCTTAGATAATCTTGCCGATTTGAATATATCTTTTTTCGTTAACTCAGTTTCAAGCCCTTCGAGTTTTTTCTTCTGTCTCTGATTTAACTGATTAAACCTAGTCGATAATTCTCCCTTTGGGGTGGCTTCTGGGCCAGTAATAGGAATACTTTTTCTTCCTCTGGTAAGGAGAGTCTTTTCTTGTGTTCCGGGAGTTGTGAAAAGTTTTTCTCCTTTTCCAACGATCGGCTCCTCTCCTGTTGGTGCAAATGCAATTTGTCCCGCAGTATCAAATTTGACCCACCGACTGATACCATCTTGCCCCTCAACCGGGACAAGACGAAAACGCTTTGTCTTGATATCCCCTGACTGAACATTAAGAGCATCGATATTGGCTTGCAGCGCTTCAATTTTCTGTTCATTTGTCAGTCCTTTAAGTGGAACATCTTCAAGAAGTCCTTCTGGATCTCCGGGTGGGGGGGCTCCAGTTGCTACGGGGATTCGTGTATCGCCCGCCTGAGACTGAACCGGCCCAGGTGTTGGAACCTCAACGGCTCCCGGCTCCCGTTGTCCAAGCTCTGCGGCTTCAAGTCCAAGTGCGCGAGTTGCGGCCCTGGTGAAAGCATCCTCGGCTGTTTTCGCATCTTTAAACATAATAGGATTATCTTTATCAAAAAGTGGTTGCAGGACATCAGTAGAGATACCAAGCGCATCAGCAGCTTCTATTAGATCTTCTTCGGTTTTAAGCCCAACCTCGAACCGACTGTCAAAATTTCGTCTGGCTTCAGCAGCCTCTTTTTCTAATTCTGCTCTGAGTCGAAGCAGATCTTCCTGTCCTTGACGCCCTCTTTCTTCAACAGCAATGTCCTTGACAGCACCCGAAGCCGCCGCCGCTGTTCCCAGGCCCGATGGGGGCGACTGGAGAGCCAGACGCGCTCGTTGTTGAAGTGCCTGATTAATTGAATTGAATGCGGGTGTTATACTGCGAAGTTGAATATTACCCTGTGCCATTGACGACCTCCAAACCTGAAAGCATTTGAATACTGCCTGTTTTTGATATAAAAGCAGCGTTGACAACCCCACCGGCGTATTTTCTTTTATCGCCGATCTTCATTTCTAAGTCTGCTTTTTTATAAATTCCGCGTGTTAAAATCTCTGCAACGAGTCCGGGCGTATGACTCTCATATCCTTTGGACAATTCATTCATGTACTGGGTGGACTGTTTAAAAATCTCACCCTTCTCAGGATTGTCATTTCCATACAACATAGTCGAAAACTTCATCCCATTATCTGACCACAAGTATCGCGGGGCGAAGTCTTTGAAGCTGTTGAGTTGAACCAAAGTAGGATACTGATTGTGAAGCCCAAGGACATACAGACAAAAATTAGGTTTCGAGTCCTGCTCGTCTTTAATCGATTCTTTGAGCGAATTTTCCACATCTGTTTTTATCTCCCTTAGATATCCCTGTAAGTAAAGCGATAAGTTCTTCAACGGCAGGTCGAAACGTTTCCAATCCATCCTCGTAAAGTAGAGGTTCGTTCCAACGAATGCCATTAAGTATCGATTTCGAATTAGGGAAAGTTTTCCTGATTCATATTCGATTTTTCCGTCTTCCGGCGAATAGCTCGCGCTATCCGCAGCAAGCACTCCATAATCCTTATTGAGTCCAGCCGCAATCATGCAGATACAATTATCCTTTTTATATACATCGTCTCAATCTCATTGCGTCTATCTTCCAGTCTCCGCTTAACTTCTTAAAGAACGCTCTGGGGATTCGTCCGGTGAGGCAGCGTAAGTCAAGCGCACCCCTGCGCCGGGCAAAATTAACAAGAATGCTTTCCACTTCTTTTAACAGGTTGAAGTGCCGGGCCTTGGGGTCAATGTAGACATGGTGAATATAACAACATATCTCGTCGTAGTCTCCGGTAGTAATTTCGGCGTAGAAATAGCCGATCATCTTGGAGTTCGTTTCGATCACGTACCAGCAAACATCATCCGGCTTTGACTTCATGAGCGAATCAATCTTCAGCATGGTCTGTTGAACCGTCGCGTCCCACTCACCAGACTTTCGAATGAATGTAGCAATGAGAGCCCCAAACTCATTCACTTTTGTGACTGGCATGTGGACTATACGCCTGAAGATATAAGGCCCGATATGCTTTACTTCAAGCGTATGGGCAGATAACGCTGATGCGATTTTTACGAGCATCGTTTTATTCATATCCATCATATCTCCTTAGAACGGGAAGATTTTCTTTGCGACTTTCGAAACTTCTCTCTTTATATTTCTAAACGTTCGAGTTGATTTACCTCTGAGGAGTTTGCCAATCCCGCGAACGGCTCTTGCTCCGAATTTTCCAATACCCGCACCAATGAAAGATCCAACGAGGGTTCCAGCGGGTCCAAAGGCAGATCCGACGGTGCCAAATATGGCAGATCCAAGGTTCGAGCCAAGGGCATCTGATTTCTGTGTAGCAGAAAATGCCTGTCGCCCAAGGGCACTTCCAGCAAAACCAGCCCCAAGATTCAAGGCTCCAGCGCCAAACCGACCTAGACCGGCACTGAAGGATGCCCTTGTGCCTGTCCCGGTCGCACCTGTTCCAGCAGCGCCGGATGTACCTACCCCTGCAGCCCCTGCCGTGCCTCCTCCGGCACCTTCGAAGCTTGGGAGATTTGTTCCAGAAGCACCAAGACCACCAGGTTCAATTCCACCAGATGGAAGTAAAGATAAGTTCCCACTCAGACCAGTAGAACCTGGAGAGATGTTTGGACCGCCGCCAAATAGATTCCTACCAATACCCTGGAGACCCGAAATCCCTTTTTGGACCGCACCCACCCCGGCACTTACCAATGGCTTGAAAATTCCACCTCCACCACCTTTAAGAATTCCTTGATTGCCAAATAATATGGAAGGACCAAACGAGCCGATAATGTTAGTGATAAGTTGATCTCTTGACATTCTACGGGCAATTTCTTCGGCCTGACGAATATTCTCTTCATTAATCGCTAAAGCCCGTTCGCCCAGAATGCGTTCGACTTCTAACTGTTGAAGCTGCAAATCAATGTTTCTCTGGGTGTTGAGCTCATCAGCACTTAAGCCCGCTTCAGCAAGACGGCGCTGCAACTCAAGCTCCGCCTGTCTATTCCCACGATTGGCCTCGGCTTGCAATCGAGCGATTTCTTGATTGCTGCCGATCTGGTCGATTCTGTTAGCGCGATCAAAGAACGCCTGGGCTTCAAATCTTTGTGCATCGATATTTTTTAGTAACAGTTCAGATTCGGATGTTCGCGTCGCCAAATCAGACGCGGCTCCCGCCTCCGCAACACCAAATTGTTCGATAGAAGAACCCTGCAAGCCTCGTCGTCCGGCCAATGCTTCCGCTTGGGATATGTTGGTTGCTTTGGTTCTTTCTGCATTTTGCCTTAAAACGTCTAACGCCTGTTGAATCTCAGGGCGAACTCCTGCATCCGGAGAAATCGCTGAAACCCCTTTTTCAAATTCAGCCAATGCAAGTTTCCCAGCTTCCGGGATTGAAGGGAGAGGCGCAATTTGGTTCGGCTGGTTAAGACGGTCCCTGATTGCATCAAAGGTGTCTGTTGTTGGAGCTGGAGCCTTGTCGGGGAATATATCTCCCCCTGTTCTGGCATCAATGAACGGGGCAACAGGCCGTCCGACGAAAATAGGTCCGAAATTCTCCGGGCTGGGCAGGGTCACTGGATTTGGAACAGCAAATGGATTGTCTGGAATAGATGTTAAATCGTTATTAGCCATAGTTTTACCTCGCTTCCAATATGCTGAATTGTGTTTTCAGGTCATATAATTTAAGTCTATCCCCTGTTCCGCTCTTCGTCAAAGTATATTGGATCTCTCGTCCTTGAACAGGGTTTGATAATGGAAATGGAAATTTGGCGGCAACCTGGCCCACTCCTTCTGTCATGAGCGCGGACCCAAGGGAAAATACATTTCCACTTCGATCCAAATCATACGTCAATGATAAGCTGCCGGAAGATCCCCCCAGAAAGTTGACGTATAAATTCCTGAAATCTTTGTCTTGATTCCAAGTCCCAAGGTCATAGCTTTTGAAAATAATCTTGGACTCGATATCACTACCGTCGTCATTGTTGCCAGCGTCAAATTTATATACAAAGCCGGTTGAATCAGAATTTCCGAAATAAAGATCATTCCGCCATGTTGCGAATGAAAGAGCGTTGATCCCATTCAATAACGAAAAGGTTCTATTACGCTGATAAATAATCACTCGATCATTGGTTGCTCCTGCTGACGTATTGGTCGTATAGGCCAGCCAGTATCGACGGTCATGGTTCCACGAAACGATCGGCTGAATAAGCGTTCCTTCTGTCCATGCGATTCCAAGTAAATCCAATGAATAATTCTGGGTTGGTGTTGTAATAGCCACCGCCGTTCTAAATGCCGCAAATGGTTGAGTTGAATTTGTTGGAATTTCTCCGGATACAATGGAAGTCCAAGCCGTTGAATCAAATAAATTTATATCTGAATTGGCTGAAGAATTAAATTCATACGAAGAAACACCTGAAGAAGCGCTCTCCTCTATTAAAGCTAGACCCCACGCTGCAATTTCAGTACCCACATCGAATACGGGAGATATGTATGTAAATGTTTGTGGGACGATATTGAAATTACCAATGTCAGCCGTGAAGGGATTCCCGGTATCTAAACTGGTTAAATCCAATACAAGATTTACGAATACCCGCGGATTCGACCAAGCATGGGTACCTCTTTTAATGATTGATGAGGCACCAATTGTATATTGATAATTAGAAGAATCAATAAAAAACGCAAACTCAACCGGATCTGATAATCCTGTCTGCTGGAACGCATCAATCGCAACATCACTTGAATTTGATTCGACAAAAATAGGGAACAGGGGGGTTGATACAAATATAATAGACCAATGCGTGCCTGTTTCAAGCTGAGTTCCTGCATCGCAACAAGGAACTCCAATCGGAACCGTGGTAAGCGTAAAATGGAATTTAGCAAAATTGTCTGAAGCTCCCGAATTCGTAATTCCATCAATATCGAAAAAAAATGTCGTTCCGCCAGTGATCGATAAATCATGGGTTGTCGTCGCTGTCCGAACAATAGCCTGTCCTGAGCCCGTCGCCGACATCCGTAATCTAAGATTTGAATTTAATACCGTTATGAGGTCTGTTTGTGAACCAGTTCCTTGAATTGTTGAAATCCAAACTTGTTTTGTCGAATCATCTCCTGTTCTAAACGTGTCGAAATCATCTGGGAATGGGACAACAATCGATCCATTGGCAGATTCAGTATCAATGTAAATTGTTGTTTCAGTTGTCCCGGCATCCCAATCTGATGCTGTTGTTTTTACTAGACTCCGCTCGTTTTGAATACTTTTTACAATATGATCCGTAATATCTCGGATGGGCTCAGAGATATGTTCAATGGTAATCCCTCTCATTTCTTCAAGACCGCGGTTTGACATGAATATAAGGGAACCGTCAAACTCCCGCATTGAACGTCCCTGGATACAGCCAATCTCGGAATTTATCTGACGTAGTTCTATGTCCGCTTGGTCAAATCCCGACAGCGCCCACAAGTCACGTTTTCTGGCAATAATGAGATTGTCGATGTAGGATGACCACATACATGTTACGGGGAATCCATCGTCCCCCCCACCAATCGAAAGAGCGAACGGATCCGTTGGGTTTCCGCCCAATGTATAATTTTCTCCATCCCCATCAGCAGAAAATCGGACGGTAGATCGTGCCGCGCCAATCTTTCCAATCGCAATTCGTTCGCGCCAAGCCACGATAATTTCTCCCAACGGAACGCTTGTAACATTTCCTGTACTCGTCCCATCAAACCACCATAAGTCATCCGTTCCATTCACAAACCAGATACGGCCTAGATTAATAGCGGCCTCTGGAATCGTATCGACAGTAGAAACCAGTCCAAAGGCTGTTGGAGTCCCACCGATTTCATTTCTATAAAATGTTCGAGATGAAAAAGAGATAATCCACTGGGCTCCGGACGTATCGACAAATTCCCATAAACCAGAAACCTTTTCAGTTCCGCCCAATTCGGTGGAATCTCGTTTCTCATATCCATTGCGTTCAATCGCAATCGTTTCAACGTCAGTGTAAAAGTTTTGAATTAATTCGGAAGCGTTATCAGGGATTCGGTTAGAAGAAGCGTTCGACCACATCCCACCGCCCAAGTCCTTTATTTCGAACTCGGCGGCAGATGTGGCGAAGACTACGAGCGACGTTAAGAAGAAAGCGTATAGTAATTTTTTCATTGCCTTTGAGAAGAAAACCCCGGTTTAAAATTTGGCCTTTGACCTTCGAGGCTGACCATTAACTCCAACCTTGCTTCGTAATAAGATCGATATTCCAGCGCTTTGTCCGGTTCTCCCTCAATTAGAAATACTTTGTACACCGGCTCATAAACCAAAATATCGCCATATTGCTGAAGCCGATTAATTGCATCGAACGGCTCGTCCGTATCGCTGGACAGATCGGGTGCGATTGCGAAATATCCCATCACCACCGTCCCCGTTGAATTCCCGCTATCATCCGGGAATGGGTAAAATCCGATCTCATCAGGACGCTGAGTATCCCTAAAATAGACTTCGGGGAAACCGTCCGTTGTCCGCCAGTCGGCATTATTAAATCTGGAATCCAGGCCGTTAATGCTGCTCTCTTCCAAATTCCTGTTCTCGAAAACAAGCCTCTCAACGGTAATAAAATCAGTTGGCATTGTATAGAAAGTGGTATTTTCGACCAGAAGAAAATCAGTGGATTTCTTAACCGCCCATGTAACATTAACAATGTCTCGCTGGGTTTGATTGATGAATGAATTTAACTGGACATCAGTAAATCGTCGCCGTTGGCCGCTGGTCCCGACATCTTTAATTCGAACTCGAATCTCATCCCGAATGGTTCCCAGGTCAAGCGCCACCAAAGGACGACTCAGCGCACATAGCATTAATATCAATAATGTTCGTTTTATTAAATTCATTTAACCCTCACCGCCGATATACGTCCTCTTGCTTGAGGAGGACCGCCTGTATAGTCTGATCGATACTTGAAATAGAAAGTGGCTCCTGCTGAAAGGCTGGTTTGATAACTTGAAATGCCCATTTGATCCGTCAATGGAGGGGATACTCGAATTCCGCGATTATCTCCCAATTCCAATCCGACCGCAGAATTTCCAGCATTCTCTGAAATGCCAATTTGCCAACTTGTTAATGTCGCGCCATTATCCACATGAAAACTTTGAGTGCTTATAAGCCAATCCCCGACTGTTAAGCTGACCAAGGCTAGATCTCCCCATGCACCTGATGTTGGGAAATCGGTGCTGGTGGTAACGGCGGAGGACGTTGTTTGTCCGAGGAGGCGTGAAAGATTTTCAATCTTATCAATCAGATCTTGATCGTTTTGATGAACCAGGTCGGGTGTATTAGGTACAGGGACTCTGGGCCTTCCGGCCAAAGCCATTGACAAGCTGGCGAAAAACACAAAAAGAAATGCAAACCATTTCATTATTAATTACTTTCAATATTTTAGTGTTCACCTGGAAACAATGAACGACTCAATTTTTATTTAACGTAATCGAATTAGTGTTAATCCGCCCGCAGCCGTTCCATATTCCATCGCTACGCCAACATCGGCCCCTGTGGTGGGCGTGGTGTCAGCCCCAAGATACCCCGTTTCGGTGTTTGAGCTTACAAGCGTATCTCCTGGATTTACAGCGCCAGTGGTTAATGCGTGAACATAGCCATACGTATAAATAGCAACAGCACTTCCAGTCGAAGTGGCCGCAACAGCAATTCCAACCCAGCTTGTTAAGTCAGTCGTTGCAGATGCAACGCGAACCGCCATTTCATCGCCAACAGGAGCATCTCCAATTAAAAGATCACCCTGCTCGGCATCGACTGTCCCTGCCAAATAAGCTGAGATCCGAATTCCACGACTTTCGGTATCGATTAAAGCTGTCCCAGTTGTGAAATCAATACCATACGCCGTCACTTCGGTCGAATACAGATTTTGAAGAGTTTTGGTAACACTCCCAATATCGTTCGCGTTGTCCGCTCCTGGCAGTAACTCAGCAGCGGTCCCAACCGTTGGGGACTCAATCGTCCATTCAACTGTATTGTTACGCGAGCCAGTACCGGTCCACGTTACGATTGTTCCGCTGGCGGCAAAAAGTATTCCACCAACAACAGTAACAGCCAGTAAACATGTGAGGATTCTCATTTTTTTCATTTTAAATTACTCCTGTGGATATAGATTAGTAATACGTGTCAAGCTGACTTGTGCGCGGAAATAATCGTGTCGTACTTGCAATATAGGGATCCTTGGGATCCAGTCTGCGTTTTAAATGTTTCCATCTTTGAATTCTTTGCCTACGAACAGGATCGGTTTCTGACTTTATAATCCACTGTTTTAGTTGATTATAAACCGGACCATCTTTCTTGCGCGTAAAAGCGTATTCTTTCCAGTTTGGCATTCCTTTTTGCAATTCTTCTGTCAGAGATTTAATTTCTCTTTCAACTTGCTCGCGTTCTCTGCCCACCGCTTCCCGAACACTTCGCGTTTCACGAATCCGTCTTAACTCTTGTATGCGCCGTTGAGTATTGACCCGATTTGGTGCTTGATGATTCAGGCCTTGGTCAATCTCAACGCTGTCAACTTGTTTCTGTAAATCACCGATCTGACGATCCAATGCCTGTTCTTCGCCATGTGACAGGCTCGGCCTCGACATTGGTTGCGCCGGTTGATTCTCTGTTTCAGTTTTAATTCCCATTTTATCCTCCTTAGATTTTGGGTTTTATTCCGATCATCTTAAACCGCGTTGCCGAAGATCCATGGCCAATGCAATGGCGTATTAGCGTAACGCATATAAGATGCCCATTTCTTAACAAAGGTATCGAAATCACCTGTGTTTTTGAATTCAAGCGGCATCCGTTGTTGCCAGATGAGAAATTCTTTCATTCGACGAGAGTCAATCAAGAACCAATTGTCGGTATCCGTAAGGAACTGACTGGTCATGATTTTAAACTTCGAATTGAAAACATTCACATCATTGTTTGCCGTTCCTGCCTTAAGATCCGACTGAATCACTTCAGAGAAAACCGTCTCTAAGTCAATTGGGCCAAACAGCGTATCCGGTTTAATGGTAAGAATAAACCGATCTTGTGAATTTTTGAATTTCCGCATCAGAACTTGTGTTGCATCCAGGGCAGCATACGAGAATGCACTCGTACCACTATTGGATTGCGTGGTCGCGGTCGATAAGAATGTGTGACTTCCATTGCAAAGCGACAGACCATCAAACACAGTGAAAGAACTATTGAATGCGTTAACAAACGGAGACGCAGCGTCTTGCTCCATTCTGTAACGAGCCACCGTTCCCATCTGACGGACAATCTGTTCAATAATTCCATACAGATCATCATCAAAGAATTTGCGCTGGATTTTAAGCCCCAGGGCATATTCCGTTGGAGTAACAGTTTTTGAATTTCCTTGCTTGAATTCGGTGTAACTCAGGTCACCTGTAAATTCAGGCATTGAGCCGACATCTTCGATCTCTAAGTAATCTTCATTCGCTCTTTCAGATTGGACCGTGTTATACATAGCCCCGACAAGAGACATTTCGGCTTCTTCGTTGAAAGAGTTCGTGAAGACCTTCTTAAGACCTGGCTCTACCGCAGCAGCAAATTGCGCTTCATTTACGACAGCCATAATTTATTTCCTCCCTTACTCGGTTGTATGCCCAGCGGTATTCCTCACTAACAATTTAGCGAAAAACCTGGGATTACTTAGAGTTAAATTATCGTGTAGCGTTGGATCTAATCTCGTTCGTGGGAACGTATCATCTTGGAAACTATTTTCTAAAATGAAAACAGTCCATGATCCCACTACGGCATCAGTTCCAATTTTGTCAGCAGCCGTATTAATTTTTACAAGCTGGTGGCCAAGCCGAAGAATTTTGATACACGTATCCGCTGCTGTCCAGCCCATCGCCGTTTTCTGCGTTGCAGATCCAGACGCGGATGCCGTTAGAAACGAAATATTTACCGCACTCCCATCAAGGGTTGTGTTGTAAATCCACGACGTATCAATATCATCTTCAAGGCTTGTAATGGTTAAGGTCGTGCCTGAATTTGACGCGACCGCCATTGTGTCGGATTGATCGTATTCAGCCTCAACCATTGTATACTGATCGCTTATTTCAACATCTCCTTCAATCCATGCCGTACCAGCAACAAGAGAGTCGCCAACAACACTGAAATCATGGATTCCTTGCAACGTGCCAACCGCATCAGCGATAGCCGTTGCCCCTACGATAAATAAGCCAAGATCGGTGCCGGCAGTAACGCCAGGCATGATAATGGCTCCATCAGCGATATCCGCTGACGCTCCGTAAAGAGGAAGTTTTACGAGAACGGGGTCTCGTCCACTTACGATTTTCATGGTTATTTACCTCCTTTTTTTCTTCCTGCGGACTGTACCGGTTTCTTTTCAGAACCACTTTCACAGACCGCGATTAAATGAATACCGCCCCCATCCGAATGAACGGCGATTGCTTGTACTTTTTCGCCATTCAACTTTGCTTCCAGATCTTCAGATGCGCGTTGAATGATTGAATCTTGACGGCCTTGACTTCCTCCGCCCGCGGCATATCCGCTGATTACTTTAGCCATATTTAATTACCTCCTTTTCTACTGTTTGGTGTCGCACAAAGGCTGCAAAAGCCCCTTTTGTTGACTGGATCGATGACATCGCTGCCCAGATCCACCTTTCTCACTCCTGCATCACCGTTCGCAGTTCCGCCTGGTGATGGTTGTCGTTTCGCCAAAAGCGGGAATCCACATTGCTGACACCGGTAGAAAAATTCTCTGGGTCCCCTAAGTTTTCTGTCAGCATCAGGACCCGTATCAATTCGGGTTCCTTGTCCGGCGGTTCCTGACGGAAATTCAGCCGAACCAAACCCAGGGTCAAATCCTCTCGAACCCTTTCTTCGGATCTCTGAAAACGACACGCTTTCCTCCTGTTTTTCCTAAGTCCATCCGGATATTCGGACTTTCATACTGTTTTCGTTCTTCTTCTGAGGTAATCCTGTCATCAGAAGATTGAGTGCCAAAAGCGTTGATGATGTGAGCAATACTGGGATCAATCGGAGTTTCTTTGGGAGCCGCATTGGGGTTTGGGGGAGCCGGAATCGGCGCATGTATATCAAAATTGGTAATTCGTTTATTCATGGGATCTCCTGTTGGGGGCGATGCGGGTGATGGCGCTGGATCTTTTTTTGGTTTACGAATCGCTTTAAACTGGCGTTCCAGGTAAGAGGTTAGCCGGGTTGGATTTGATTTTACTTCCGGGGCAGCGTCCATCAGGATTCGATTCATCTCGTCCGATACTTCTCCGTAATCATTGCCATACTTGGCATACAGTTTATTTTCGGCCTCCATCTTTGTCGTGCGTTCGATGGTTTTTTCATTGATAAGTTGATTGTCGCCCTGGACAATTTGATTTTGCGCCTCTGCCTTCTTGTAATTGTAACGACTCTCAAAATCGTCATCGGACATGGTATTAATGTGGCCATTCACAATAACTTTCGTCTGGTCCCATTGAATTTCTCTCTGGGATCTGGGAATTGGTTCTGGTGCTGCTGGTTTCGGTTCAGGTTGTTTTTCCAAAACAGATGTCTTCCCACGCAATTCCGCATTCTCAATCTCAAGGCGATACGCTTTCTGTTCGGCTGTTTCTGGTGATGCTGGAGGCGGTGTCGGTTCGGGAGCGGGTGGAACACCTGGCGCGGGAGGCGCAGGATTTGGAATCGGCGCTGGTGCCGGATTCACGTCTGGCTGTTGTTCTAACTCTGATTTTAATGCAATTACCATTTTTCACCTCTCCTGGGGCATAAAAAAAGCTCGAACACGCCTCACCCATTTAAGAGTTCAGTATGTACGAGCTTTATTGCCCTTTATTAGATTACGCTTTAGTGCGCTTTAAGCTGAAAGTTCTTGAAGTTTCAGATTTTTAAAATCTGTGAGATCTATTTTCAAATCGACAGTTTTGTTTGCTGTGCCATTTGAAAGACACGGTTCTCTTCTACAGGATACGTCGATTTTCAATAAAATGCAACCCCCGTCGATTTTCAAGCTATGAAATTTGAATAATGGTTTCCCGCAGTCATCACAAAATTTCGCTATTTTAAGACTTGTTATTTGATTATTTTTGTCGTTCTGGATCATATCTGTCAATATACGTTCGGAGTAAATCTATCTCATCCTGATACGTTTTAATCATTGAATCGGGTGTTTCAAACATCGTAATAACGTTTTGATACGCTTCCTGCATTGTTTGGCATCCATGCGCTTTCATCATTCTGTTCGAGTCTCCTGATTTTAGGTGCTGATCTTTTTTATATCCAGCGTCAAACTCCAATTCACGAATGACAATCAATCCCATTTTAACTGAATTCGCATCTCCTCTTTTAACGCCCTTTATCTGGCCGATTAAATTCTCGAAATAGTCAATCGATTTTCGTGTCTCTTCTAGTGATCTTTTATCACCAACTTTGTGCGGCATTTAGGTTACCTCTCTTTTTTATCCCGGTGGTATTGCTGGCGGAACTGGAGGAGCCGCCGGAGGAATCCCTTGCGGAGCAGCAGGGGGAATTCCCGGAGGCGCACCAGTCGGCGGCGTATTACCATTTTGGGCTGTGCGAGCAACAGCAAGGTTGCCTTCTGCTCGTAGTCCTTCTTTTTCTAGTTGTCCTTGTAAATTTAATTTCTGTTCAGCAAGGCGAGCCGATTCTTTTTGTTCTTGAGCCTTGCGACGATTCTGACGATCCTTTTCTTCCTCTGACTCAATCGACGGGGCCTGTTCAGTTGTTTGTGCGGGCGGCAGAAGGTCTTTTATGTCCTGGACCCGTCCAGCGCGTAACAGCCGGCCAAGCGAATTTCTGCGTATCTTTGGGTCCGGTGCTGTAATGGGATCTTGGCCGATGATTGAATAGATCTCAAGCATTCTCTGAAACTCAAGTTCGGGCGATGCGAATACGGAAGTCCCGTTTACCCGGAACATGACATTGGGGTTAAATAACTTGGTTCGTTCGATTTGTTGTTCGATAAGGTTCCCGTCTTTGTCCTCAGAGAAGAACTTAATTCGGTTGGGTCCAAATTGATAATACAAATCAAGAACATGCTGGCCTATTTTTGAAAAAGTAGGCAAAATTTCAGCCACGTAATCTTCCAATCGATTCGTGGACTGACGAACCTGCTGCTGTTCTTTCCGGGCGGGTGCGCGAGGATCGATGGGGTTGCCTTGGCCGGATTGGCCGATGGTTCCTAAAACCTGGTCGATGAAATTGAGTAACAGCAATTCATCGTCAATGGAACCGGACAGATCAACTGGGCGAATGTCAAATTGAGATACATCGTCAATATCTTTAAGCCAGAAAACAACGCCCGGTCGAAATCGAAGTTTTCGATCCGAAGGGTCAAAATGTGACTTTGCCCCTTCTTTGGCCTTAAAAGAAGGGACATGCGTAATTGTGCGCGTGTTTGTACGTTGTCGATGGACAATGTCGATCTCAAACGATAAATCGGAAATATCGTCCATGAATGACATTCCCAGCAATCGATTGTCGCGTTTAACAAAACGGAGCAGAAAATACGAATCTTTCCCCTTCCGAACAGGATAGGGCTCAATGTGGTAAATTTGGTTGTTCTTTTCACGATACCAACAAAGATATTTCCTTTTTCGGTTCATTTTCTTATCTTCGTCAGTCAATGCCATCCGGAGAACCAATCGAAAGAATTCAAATTCCTTGGCGTCCTGTTTGTTCTTTTGGCGGGAAATACCTTCAATCTGATCTCTGGACGTTCTTAATTCTTCATCAACCCGCTCATCTCCGGATTCAGCCAGAGTATCAATCACTTGCTGCTCATTCGTAAACTTTCCCATCGCCATCATGTTCTCAAGCTCTAATTCATTCTTCCAGACTCGTTTTCCATGAACAATGGCCTCACTTAGATCTGTTATAAAAACAGGCCAATGAACAAAGTCGATGAGGGGGACAATCGATGCCCGCGGCCCGTCATAGGTTGCCACTTCGTATTCATAACGAATCTCGAACGGTTGCCCCAGATTCAACTGGTCAACAACTTGAGCGTATTTCTTTTGACTGATACCGGCATTTTTAGCGGTGGGATAGTCTGTTATAAATTCTTCCGAGTTCTCATACGTCTTAAAATCAAACACACCCTCCCATTCGGTATCCCAGACAATCTCAACCGCACAAGTTCCATCCCGCATTATGGGGATCAATGAATCAACCAAAATGCTGTGAATATTCGTGGCGTTTTTAAGTTTATCCTCTGTGAAGTTCTCTATACTTCCAACGAAATCCTTTGATTCTTCAAACAAATCTCGGGGACCGGCGTAGGTGGCGTGAAGGAACGGAGTAGGTCGCATTGTTGAGCGGTCAATAGCTGACCTAATTTCCCGGATTTTGATTTTGGGTATGGGTATGTGAACATGGGAGGCGCCGATCCACGGGAAATCTGTAACCGTCGTTACACCTTCGTAAAGGTCGTTCCATTCGCGGAGCTTGGTTCGAAGCGAAGATCGATCCTCGCGCCATCCTTCGATGATTAAACGGAGTTGTCCTTCAAGGCTGGAGCGGGTTGTATCGTCAAGGATGATTTCACGGCGACGAAAACGGGATTCCGCTTCTTCGATTTGATCTTGAGAGTCTTTGAATTCCTGGGGCGCACCGCGAGCGATTACAAAATCTTTCTCTATTTTGTTTTCAATCTGACGTTCTGCTTCTGTTGAAAGAACCGCCATTCAAACCTCCGCTATTTCTTGAGCCACTTCTTTGGATTAAACCCCCGGAATCCAGGTGGGGTTGAAATCAGTTTATTTTTGAGTGCGTTCTTCTGCGCTTTTTCAATGAAAAATCGTCGAACCGTCGGGATTAGAACTTCGTTCATGAATCCCAATGCTTTCCAGTATCCCATTGACATTGGAATCCTGATTTCAATGAGAGTTCTTTCTTTGTCTATCCCGATCGTGGGATCAATTTGCGCTGGCGTCGTCCCCGCATTGTCGGGCTGTGGAGCATCCTTTTTTTCTCCGTCTTTTGGGAGAATGATGGTCGAAGGAGCACCTTGGCTCTTTTCTCCATCCTTGGATGTATCGGGTTTTTTGCCATCGTTATTAGTTTGGGTCATAATCTATCCTTTGTCAAGTTTCGCTTGTTACGCCAAGTTCAATTCAACGAGCTTTGTTGCAGTGAATTTTTCTCCGATCATAAATACCATCTCTGTTGAGAATCTAAAAATAATGCGACTTTTCCCAAGTCTCCATTGGTCCTGATCGCTTTTATACATCCAGGCCAGATTTCCAACTTTTAAATCATCAACTGCGGAATGGATGACTTCTCCATGGATGTGATTCTTTTCACGTCGCTCCGAATCAATGGAATCGTCAGGAACATATAATTTTGACCTTACTTTTTCAATCTCCACGATTTCGCTTATAACGGCAATTCCCGGCGCTGGATTGTCATTTCCGAGGATAACGATATCAACCTCCCGCGCAATAAGTCGCTCGGAGTCAAGGTCGTACTGAAGCCAGTCGAATCGCTCGATGACAATTCTGTCACCCGGCTTAACCAGTTTACACGCTGGACTGACACGCTCGACACGCGCCACGTAGGTATCTGGCTTACGTCTCTGTTTTCTGGGATCTCGATTAACATTTATGAGTCCCCCCGGAAGGTTCTCATCCAGGGCAATGTTGCAAATGAAATGATCTCCATACAATCGAAACGGTTTGTCATTTTGGAATAATTCCATTGTTTTCCTCCGGCGGTTTTTCCTCTTTGGCTTGGGGTATAACCTCTTGGATTGTTCCTTTTAAAAAATGCTCTCCATCTTCGTCCATGTGAAGACTGTCAAATGTTCCGCTTATACTTAATTGGAATCCGTCTCCGGGTCTTTTTTCTTTCTGGGATTGAAACCGTTTGACGTTGATATGGATTGTCGATGGCAAGTCTTCCGGCTTGATCGGACTTTCACTGGGTAAAGCGAGTGCAACAGCGCGTCCTGCTCCTGGTGACATAATAATCCTCCTTAGTATCCCCTCTGTGGGACTGGCAAATTGGACATGGCTTCGTGAACCGTTGTCCTACGGCCGAAAATCTTATCATAGTTTGATTCATACGGGTTCAATTCAAATTTGGGAACATCGGATAGCGATACGAGCAGATACCGTAAACCCTCGCAGTTGTGTGCAACAATTCCGTCATTAACAGCAAAGGAATGAACATCTTCTACTTCAAGATTGTAGACGTTTTGTCTTTCGGCGGGCTCTATTGTATTCCATGAAGTATATTTTAACTCGTTCATTATATCTTCTGTAATACTGCATTTTACAATTAAGGTGACAAAATTTAGAAATTTGAGGGCGATATGTTTTATACTTTTTTTTGCACCATTGGCAGGATAAGGAAGTTTTTCCTTTTTTCTTAACTGATTCCCATGCTTTTTTTCCGATTCTAATATGGGCTTCGTGATTTTTTGGATCTCGATGCCACTTTTCGGCGAGATGCCTGACTGATTCAAGGTGAATCTTAGCTCTCTGTCTATTTTTCTCAGATTTAGCGTGAAGAGACAAATGCTCAAATTCTTGGAGTAATTCGAGGTTTGAGATGGAATTATTCGATCTATCATGGTCCTTGTGATGGACATGATACCCGCCAAGAATCCTTCCGTTATGGAATTCCCAAACTTGACGATGGAGCCTAACGCCATTTTTTTGGAAATACGGACCGCATTTATAATACCGGACACCTTGAAACGATTGAATAGAATTACTGATTTTTTTGACTCCCATATAGCGGATCGTATCAAATCGCTTGGTCTTAAGCAATCTATTCGCTTCCATCCGTTGTATGTCAAAACCCGATGATCCGGAGTTGCTTCAATATGGGAACCGTCAATCAACTTTAATCTAACAGTTTCCGTGTTCTTGCGAGTCATCCTACAATCAGAATATTTTTTCCACCCCTCAACAGTCCAGAGCTTCCCTTCTGTTCCAACCAAGTCTTTTATTGGAAATTTACCCTTTTTTGTTTGAATCAGAGTTTCCCCGGAAACGCAGGGATGGTCCTCGCCTCTCTCGCTCATATCCTCTGGTTTTTTATCAGAATGAATCATCCCGGGAATAGTTCGAATTAGATTATGGCAATCGGGGGACACCTGCATCCAGGGTCGTCCATCGGGAGCCAACATCATGTATTCCCGCATTTTCATCCAACCCGGAACCCGCGCATTGTTAGCTTTCTGCATATTGATTCGGTCGCCAAAAACACCCTGCATAATTTGTTGAATGGGCTCGCCGCCACCATCCAATTCCGTTTTCTTGCCCCAGATCTCCGGGCTGGCCGACATCCATTCGTATTGCTCATCTTTGGGGCACATGTCCAGAATGGCTTTCGCCAATTTCTTCGGACCAAGTTGGGTGACGTACAGTTCTCGATAAACATACACTTTTCCATTCGGGGTTAATTCCGCCCAATATATGGCTGCTGGATCTGCATAGCCCCAATCCATGCCGATATATTTTAAATTGTTCTTTTCTGGAATATGCGGTCCATGTAAAATCGACATTCCTGGCGTTGGATCCCACTCTGGGAAGTAGGCTCCCTCAAACACATCCCAGCGTCCTTCGGCAAGCGCCAAATATTTCTTCTCCGGCAATTCTTTCAATCGCCGCATGTAACCCGGATCGGCTTCTGACAATGCAGGATTGTCTGCTATCTTGGCCGGAATGAATGTCATTGTTTTGCCGGTGTTCTCTTCTTTCCAGATCTTATGAACCAGGGACGGTTCAATGTAGCGTTGCCATACCCATTGATGGCCGATGTTCCCAGGATTCGTTGCACAGCGGATTAAAGGTTTAATGCCGGATTTTGAAGTTCTTACGCGGGAGGTCAGATACGAAAATTGGAATTGGGTCATGTGGGTCAACTCATCAAAGCACATGTCCTCGTATTCAGCCGATTGGTATTTATAAACATCCCCATCTCGTTCACAATAACCGAATTCCTGGATAGATCCATTCGGGAACCGCCACTCTCGTTTTGATGAATTGTATTTCGCGCCGAAGTGGGGATACATCGTCAGGGATTCCCGGATGATTGATTTGTCTAGTTCGGGGAAGGTTCGTCGAAAGATAATGCCGTTTGTACCGGGGTATTCCATCCGTCGTTTGCCGGAGAAAATGAGAAGGGCATGGGACTTGCCGCCACCAGCGGCTCCGCCGAAAAGAGCGTCATCCACCGTTGAAGCAATGAATTCCGCCTGGCGCGGGAAAATGTTTATCTTTAGCTCATCATTTACGACTTCGATTGCTTCCATTCGTCTCCTGATTCCTTAATGGCATCAATATCTTTGCGACTTAAAAACACCTTGAACCGTTTCTTTTTTGATCGACTGTCTGTATGCCGGTAGCTTCGTTTGCATTTAACGCAAACACCATTTTTAAACTTTCTGCCGCCACATTCAAAGCATTTCCCAGGGATCAGCGAAAAGGACTTCGTTTTAGGCTCCTTTGCTTTCCTCCTGCGTCTTTTCAACTTTCTGCTCAACCTTGACCGGAGAATTGCTGATGATGTTAAACGTCATCTTCGTTGGAGCCATTTTTCCTGTGGGGCCGGAATCCTGGCTCAATGTTAAAAGCTTTAGAACTTTATCAACCGCCTTATCTCGCGCGATCCAGTTCGGCGAACTAAATTTCGCACCGAACGAGTTCATTCTTACGTCCGTTGCCTTGGACAGATCATCAATCAGCGTCGCCACTCGCTCCAGCGGAAATTTCTTCTTTAGGAACACCTGAAACATCTGAAGTCCTTCCCGCGCCGTTATTTCCCCGGAGGCCCGTTTCTCAATGATCTCATACGGTTCTGCAACATCCGCGTTTCGCTTCTGTTCAACTTGTACTGGCAATTTCATACTTCAGCTTATCTCCAATCTTCAAATTTTACGAATGTTCTTCACGATACCCCATTAAAAATTCCTTGAACGTTGGGTTGTCTTCTTTGGAGTCAAAATAGCATTTATATTTAGTTAAAAATTGGCAATACATGAACAGATATCGAAGCCTGAGATCTGCCAAGAATCTCTCGAATGTTTTAATTCCAGTTCCAGCCAACATATACCGCCTTTTTAACATAATAATTGTCGAGTGAGTCGAATCTCCATCCAAATCTCCAGAGCCACACGGTATCTTCCCCGGTTTCTTTCTTGGAAACGTGAAGTTGTTCTCTGCGCTTAATCATACGGTGTGAAGAAATGTGATAGGGGTCACGGACCAAATAAGACCGATCTGAAAACTTCTGGAGAGACGACGGCCCATAAAGCCGAACGAAATCCTTCCTGCGAAATCGGATTGGTTTTAAATAATTCTCATTTCTCTGCGTCTCGAAGCCTTCGATGATGTCCGGCAGATTATTGGGATACCAAATGCGTGAATAATTCTGGAACATGGGGACATGGAGAATTGACTTGTCTTCGGCGGAAATCCATCTTGATATACCGCGCCCTTTAACGAGTTTAGGGGGGATGGACTTATATTTCGGCGGGAAGATCGTTTGAGCGCGAGGACCGAACGCATTCTTGCCGCGATACTCCTGACACATGGGCCACACCCGGTCATTTTGTTTCCATCCCCACATGTGGTGGGGAAGGGCGGCGTTAATCCGTATTTCTTTCTCTGTCCACTTTTTACTCAGCCATTCGGATTCTGTCCACCAGTGGTTGTCTGACTTTTTTGGACACGAAAAGAATCCCATTTACCAATCTCCGATTTTCATTTCACCTGAACAAACCTTGGACAAAATTCATATGCTCCATGAGTGAATTTCCGTATGCATTCAAGATGCGGATGATGCCAAGCTTTAAGTATAGAATCTGGTACGCTTGATAAACAATAACACCTACCAGGAAAAAACAAATCCAAAACCAGCGACGGTCAATCGCAATTTTGGAGGTAAGGAGCGAAACGAATCTACTAACCTTTGGCTTTCCGTCCGAGCTTATTCAAAACCTTTTTGAATTTTTTCCCGGCTGCGGATTTTCCAAGGGCCTTGCCAGCCCTCCCTTTCGCTCTGGCGGCTCGCGCACCGCGATTTATTTGCCGTTGAGCATCAGCCCTTTTCTGTTCCGATTTCCTCGCCATTATCCTGCTGCCTGTTTAACGGGTCCACGGCCTGATTTGTCTTGGACATGAACACCTTGAACACCGGCTGATTTGGGACCGTTTAACTTGCCCTGTCCAGATTCACCGCCGAGTGTTTTCAGGTTTCCGATCTTGGTGCCTTTCTGGGCTTCGGGAGCTTTGATGGGTTTGGCCATTATTTTTTCCTCCCCAATTTGGGGCCGGAGATGGATTGGGTGCCTGACTTTCCGCCAAATCGACGGTCTGTGGTGCTGATAGAGTTGGACATGTTGGTCAACCGTCGCCCTGAAGAAAAGGCGGGACCGGCTGCCTTGGATTGGGACTTTGATAAGTTAAGTCGCTTAACTGCGGACATAAATTACCTCCTCGCTAAAATAGCATTGCCTTTTTAGCTTAACGCGATTTTTTTAAAATGTCAAATGGGTTGGCCGATGATGTGGTAGGCAGAAAGGCAGATCGCGTCTTTGTTATCGACGACAATGGGATTCCCAACCCATTTCAAAAAATAAATAATATCGCCGGTTTTAATTCCATGCGCTTTGGCTCCAACTCCCAAAACCCGGCCTGTTTGCATTTTGGGCTGAACGTTGGCTGGAAACAAAATTCCTGTTTTTTTATTTTCCAACACTTCGACAATCACCCGATCTTTTGTCCAGCGAATCATTTCAGTTGGTTCATTAAATTTTTCATTGTAAACCTTTTTTGCCAATGAGGGCGGAAATATCTTAGACCACCCCCCCTCCCCTGTAATCATACCTTAGCCTCTATCAATCCCACTATCTCTGCAAGTTTCAATATCAATTTATTTGCCAGCCGCTTTTCTAATGACATCGGCTTCGATCATCCAGGCATGGCCAAATTTTTTGCCTTCCAGTCGTCCGTCTTTTAGCGCCTTGCGAATCGCTTGTTCAGAAATTCCCATGAATTTTGCGGTCTGCTGAACCGTCCAGAATTCTATAGTTTGTGCAGCTTTCGTCATTTTTTCATCCTCCAGATTGTTCCTACAATTTCAAAAAATAATTCCAGTTCACTTTCGTTCAGGTCGCTTTCATAGCTTTCGATAAATTTGCTTGCCTTGACTGTTAATTCGAGATATCGATTCCGCGTCGCGCTTTCAAAATCAGACGGAACTGGTTTCATATTCTCGACAGCCGCTGTCTGCATACCAAAAAACGGATTGTCTTTTAGTTCGGTATGGCAGGACCAGCAACGGGGCGCAACGGGATCGTTTTCTTTTTGACAATGCGGACACGTCATTTCTTTACCCTTTTTTTATCAACATGAGAATCGTCTACGGTCACTTCGGGAGTTTTAAGGCCGGAAGGAGTCTTTAATTTTTTTCGTATCTTCGAGTCATCGGCAAATTTCTTGGTAGCCAGCCGCATGTAGTGAAGCGCCTCGTCCGGCTTGGCATCGCCGCCAATCATCGACATCGTCTCGCACACTTCGTTTAAAAGCATATTGGCCTGAATCCAATCTTGGCGAATCGTTGCAATATGATTTTGCTGCTTTTTGGCCAGTTCCAAAATCTGTTTTGTTTCATCCAGATTTTCTTTTGCGCGGGGAATCGCATTGAGAATCCTCTCATTTTCATCAATGACCCTCATCATCGTCTCATTATGAAGTTTCGAAGAATCCCAGAGATCGTCTATCTGTTTTTCAAAACGAATAAACATCATAACTATCGCAAGAAACGAACAAGCAACCGCAACAATAATCGCTACCATTGCTGCCATAGCCAATTCAATATAAAAATCGGCACAACAATTAACCAGATCACAACTATCACTTCCACATCCACCTCCAGAATTTTCTCCACCACGAAACTTTGTAAACCACAACAGGCGTTGGCTGATTTGGACTGGCGGCAACGGGTTCCGGTACAACTGTTTTTGATTCGTCCGTTTTCCACCCACACGTTCGGCACTGCCATTTCTCTTTTTTCACCACCGTCTTCCAGCGATCAAACCCACACATCGGACAAACGGGGCGATTGGTTTTTTTACTCATAAAAAACCCACGCCCAATCCATCCACGACAACCGAACCTCCTGCTCCGGCACGGTCCATTCGTCTTCTTCCCATTCACTTGGAGCGCGACAATCTTCCATGGCGTTATCCCGGCATCGTACAAATCAAATAAATAATCATTCCAAGAACAACAACAATCCCAATGGTCAATGCTGTTTTATCATCCATCTTGATTCCTCAAATCAGCCTGACAAAAAAGTCAGGCGGACCCTGTACGCTGATGAGATATCGCAGTTAATCACAGTTAAAGCGACTTCGACAGGGTTCGGCCATCTCACTGGCCGATTGACGCGAAGCGAGCAGCCCATTACTGTTTAGACGTCCGGGCCTCTACCACTCCGCTGTTAAACATTTTCAGGCGTCCCTATCCCAGGGCAATGCTGGACTTTAATCGCGCGGCTGTCCCCTGGGGTACACGAACCTGGATACGCCGCAATTGCAGCGTAAACTTGATTACGACGGATTAATGCCTTTGCGACCGGGACCGGATTGTTCCGCTTGGGGAGACGATTCCGGTAGATCCAGCGGCGTTACTTTGCCCACATAATCAACCATGAAGGCGCGGCATTTTGTTACCACGGATTGCAAGCGAGCCGAATCGAATTTATTCAATCCAGACGCTTCACGCGCTGACTGGGAATGAATGAGTTCATCCCGGCAGATTCCCATTAGGCGAATCATATCGTTCACGGATTCGTTTTCAACATCGTTAATCTTGGGATCGCCTTCGAGTTCAATCGGACGCGGGTGAGTTTCGGGTAAGTCGAGTTGGGGCTGAGATGTTACCCAGCCATGGTAGGCGTCAACGGAATCCAAGTAAGAATTCATACGGGCTTGATCGAACATATTGACTTGGGATGTTCCCGATGAAACGCATTTGAAACATTCTTCAATGAACCGGTTTATTCGGGTTTGCAAACCGGCGATGTCGTGATTATTAACTTGCATAGTTTAAGACCTCCTGGAATCTATTTGGCCTAAACTTAGCACATCTCTTTTCAGGAACGCAACCCTTTTATTAAAGTTTCTTTTTTCTCTCGGCAATCATCGTGTCGGCAATCTCATAACAAACCTTGGCCAAGTCTTCGTTTTTCATGTTTACAGAATTTCCATAAACCACTCCGAGGGCTTGTCCCGCAAACCAATCCCGGAGAGACATTCCCATCGCCTTGTCGGGTACAATATTGGCCACAACACTACTCAAAGGGAATGCCGGCCCGCCTGTCTCCACTTTTCTTGTCACGTTATTTTCGCTTGTCCGCAGCGCTGACATACCAACACCACCGGCCAGTCGGACAGCTCCCAGTCATGGCCGAAGATAAAGCAGATAATCCACGGACTAATCATTCTCAACTTCCACGTACCCAATGACGGGATTCGATAATGCCACTTCCCCTGTAAACAGCGCGCCGCAAATCGCACACGACTTAACCCCCATATCAAAAAGAGTTCCTTCGGTTCGGGGATGCGCGCAGAACACGCTGAGTTTCTTCACACTCTTTTTCTTGCGCCGTTCTTCGCCAAGGTATTGTTTCATCGAAACTTTCCCCACATGTTAATCAAAAAAGCATTCCCGTTATTCAACCCGATCAGCCAATATAGAAACCAGGCGAGAATAAATCCGCCAACATACACCGCCCATTCTAACTTGTCATTCATCTTCATCTAGCACATTCCCTCTACGGACATTCCTCCGGCAATTATCAATCTCACAAAAAATGCCAGGCGCAGACCATTTCTTCGTCACCATCACAAATTGGACAATTCAGGTGAAGCCTCCTTTCATGCGTTATCGTATTCATCTCCCCGCCGCAAATCCCAAAATAAATCCGATAACAAGCGCACAGCAAAGCATCACCGCTAAAACAATGCTGGGGTCTTTATGCCACTTCATCCCCACATACTCCCAATTCTGTCATACGCCTCAGACTCGGAAGTGATCGTGCAGGTGGTCGTGGCTGACGGATTATCTTTCATGGCAAAAACCAATTCGAATTCTCTTTCTGCGTCAGTATATCACTCACGTTCATTTTCATCAGATCCTTCAAGTTCCCCTGGATGTCAATATCATGACCATTCGTAAAACGAATTCGGATGGATCCAGATTCCTCCCGAAACCATAACACCGCGCTCATGTTAATTAAGTACCTGTCGAATTTTAAAAACATTTTTACATCTCTCTTTCTTGTGTTTCTTCCCAATACCCGTCTGCGTTAACAATAAACGCTATCTGAGTCGACGCATCGGCTCTTTTGAGAATAATCTTGGTGATGGGATACATGTATGCTGATTTAATGCTGCCACTTTTTCTATCCAAAAGATCAACAACGGCGGCAGCGTATTCCTGTGTAGTTTTATTTTTCATCCCCTAACCCTACTTCATTACTTTCCTGAACGCAACCTCCGGATATAAACCACTTTTTCTAGAATTGCGATCCCAAACCTCTAACCCAAAACAGGGAAAGTGTGGGTGAGGGAGTTGGGCGAAGGGGTTAACATGAAAACACGATTGGATTTCGGTTTCCTGGATAATAGATTCCTTTTGGAAAGTGTGTTGCATGAGCAACAGGCCAGCCTACCCCCACCTCATCCGGAGGGTGGCCCTTGAGCTGGCCAGAGCGTTGATCGGGTGGCAAGAACATTGCGGTAGCAACACGATAGCCCACTAGCCGGATGGGATACCCCTATATACTGTCAGATTAAGAAGCTTTCTGCGCCTATATACTGTCAGATCATAGCAGAATACAGTAGATAAAAAAAAGGTTTAACCCCTCACCCTATTAGGTTACTTCCCCACCTAAAGGCTTTAAAGACGTTAGAGACGTTAGAGACTTAAGAGAGCTCTAACACCTTACCCAACCCTCTTTAATCCCCCTACCCCCTTGTTCTCCCTTCCCGTCCTCTTTCTCTTGGTGCGTGGTTTCTGTGTTTAGCTCTGTGGGTTAGTTTGGAGCATTGTGGTGATCCGGCTGCGTCTTGTTGAGACGGTGGGGGGCTGGAGCTATATAATAAGGATGACCGGAGTTAGTTTGGGAGTAAGTTACAGCGTTAGTTTGTTGACGGTAAAGATTTACAATTGTAAACGAAAAAACCCTTGACTAATTTAACTCTTAGAGGTACATTGAATAGTAGCGAGAACGAAACAAAGGAGGCTTCAAATGGACAAGGTAACAGAATCGGACAAGCGGGAAAAGATGGCGCAGACTCTTGACCTTGCAGTGGGTGAATTGGAAGCGGTCTACAATGCTTTAAAGTACGGCCAACCAGTTGTCTCAATTGGAATGTGGGGCCGGTTGGATTACCTCAAAAAACAAGTGAAGGAGGCCGTCAAATGAGAGAGCTTAAAGAGACAATACAAAATTTAGAAGATAACGAGATCAAGATCGGCTGGATGGCTGGAGCGTTGCGTATGAAATGGATAGAGCTTCAAGCAGACCAAACCCAGACCGATATCGGGGTGACCTTTGACGCGATTTTTGAGAACCATCGCAACTAAATATGTTCCATGTGGAACTAAGGAGGCTTCAAAATGATCTTCGAGGGAACTGAAAACATGCCAAGATACCCATGGATGAAAGGATCGGACTTAATGGGATTTGTGTCATACGGCGCCAAAAAAATGCCCGATGGTTCAAGGGCATATAAAGCAGATCCAAACCATATTGAAAGGTTTAAACAAGCGGGATGGCGGATCGTAGGAAGTGGCACTTCTTACATCTATGTCCAACAAAACAAAACGGAGGGCTAAATCATGCAAGTTAGACCCATTCAAATCAACTACACTGGCTCTGGATCCGCCCATGAAGTCTATTCCCATACGCTCAAATCCTTGACCGAGATGATCCAGTTTGCCAGCCTTGAGTTGAACCAGGATGGCCTCCATGGCCTCTACAACCAGTTAACTGAATTGGCCGCCATCGTCGCCAACCGAGAAGCCCATGCGGCCTACCCAGGCCTAGAGAAGGCGGATAAGGAAGGCGCTGAAAGACCGCCCAATCTGTACGATAAGAAGCCCTGGACCGTCACCCACCGGGGAGGCCAGCATGAGATTGATTAATCTGGTTTTCAATGCCATTAAACGCGCTTTTAAAGCTGCTTTTGGATCCCAAAGCGATCAAGATACGTTTTTTGAAGAGATTGAGAAAGATGCCTACGACAACAACGAAATGGACCTTTAAGGAGGGTTAAAATGAAAAAGAAAATAATCCAAGACTTAAAAATAATACTTGAAGCAGCTATTGATGGTTATTCAATGGCTGAACATGATGCCA
>Ga0209976_10000256_pt1 | contig 39315 bp, 76 predicted proteins | sample SumtaG_FD_182806 | JGI IMG/M metagenome (GOLD analysis project Ga0209976, IMG submission 182806) | Deep subsurface microbial communities from Indian Ocean to uncover new lineages of life (NeLLi) - Sumatra_00157 metaG (SPAdes) (version 2) | ecosystem: Environmental > Aquatic > Marine > Oceanic >...
CATTCTATTGTTGTCATCGATGTTTTTTTTGATGTTTTGTAATTCATGACCCTGTACTCCCAAACCCACCATTGCGTTCTGTTTCAGTATCTACACCAAACAGATATGATTTATGTTCTAGTAGAGTTGTTTGAGCTATTCGTTCGCCTTTTTTAACTAGAACATTCGCTGTATTGTTGTTATTGTAGTTTGTATCTAAACCTAATTGTGATGCTAGTCGGTCTATCCACCAAGTAATATGAAATTCTTGTATTGGATTATGAATAATCATTTTAATCTCATACTCATAATCAAGGTCAATGATACCTACACCATTTGGAAGAATTAAACCTTTTTTGCCCAGTGAACTTCTTAGCATTAGTTGCAGATAGTGGGAGCTTAAAAAGTGTCTCCAATATTTAATATCAAATGCAAAATCATTTACTTGTTGAAAGTCTTTACTTTCTTTCAGTTTATCTAAATCAATACAAACTCCAAGACCAATAAGCTTAGTTTCACCAGCACCAATAACTACATCTTCGTTTGAAAAAAGGTCAACACATGCAGAATATTTGCTGCCTTTTGTTGGTAGCTTTCCTCCATTAACTGTTTTAAACATTATAATCCTTTACTTGTTTTGCTAAATCTTCAATCATTTCTTTTTCAAGTTTGCGGTATAATCTTCCTCTCCATGTATTTTTTTCTTTTGCCCAGTTTGCCATTGTTGGTTTTGGTATTCCTAATGTATCTTTAAAGTGGTCTGCAACTTCAAACGATTTTAGTAAATTTGCCATTTATTGCTCCTTGTTTTCATAAACACTTACTAAATTCTCGTGTGTTGATAAAATAAACTTTTTCCATTTAGTCCACCATGCTAAAGCACCACTACCCATTTTTTTAATTTGCTCATCTGTAAAACTAGCCCACTTTTCAGGAGAATGTTTTTGACAACCTATTTTTATTAAATCACTCATAAAAAATAATCTATAAGTATCTTGAAAAAATGATAAAGAGAATTTAGTTTTTAATCCTAAAATTTCGATGTCACCTTCAACTCTTTGGTCACCTTCAACTATTTGGTAACCTTCAACTATTTGGTCACCTTTAACTATTTGGTCACCTTTAACTCTTTGGTAACCTTCAACTCTTTGGTAACCTTCAACTATTTGGTCACCTTTAACTATTTGGTCACCTTCAACTATTTGGTCACCTTCAACTCTTTGGTAACCTTCAACTCTTTGATAACCTTCAACTATTTGGTCACCTTTAACTCTTTGGTCACCTTCAACTCTTTGGTAACCTTCAACTATTTGGTAACCTTCAACTATTTGGTAACCTTCAACTATTTGGTCACCTTTAACTCTTTGGTAACCTTCAACTCTTTGGTCACCTTCAACTATTTGGTAACCTTCAACTATTTGGTCACCTTTAACTATTTGGTCACCTTTAACTCTTTGGTAACCTTCAACTCTTTGGTAACCTTCAACTATTTGGTAACCTTCAACTCTTTGGTCACCTTTAACTCTTAAATTGATTTTAATAATCACATTTCCATTTACTTCAAGATTCCCATTTAGTTCAAACCAAAAACTTTTTTTTTCTAAGCCTTTATAGTTCTCGTCTATTACAACTGTTTGCATTTTTCAATCCTTTTATTTTTGATATACCGAAATGATACACTAAAAATATTTTAATGTCAAGGAATAATATTGAATTTGATTAAAACATTTTTTAAGTTTGATTTAATTTTAAACATGCTACAATTTTCTCATGCGTTTAAAAACAAGGAGAAATTATGAACAATGCTTTTAGAATAATCTTTGATATAGTTAAGGGACAAAAGCCATACGGACATGCTGAAAGAAATCGTGATAACTTGAAAACGATTGCTATTGCGAAGAGAGAAATTGAAGCAATGTTGGGAGAAAGAAAATGACAATAATTTTACTTTTAATAGTTACTGGATTAATTTTATGGATATTTGTATTAGTAAATGATATTGCTTATGAACTTGTAGGCGAAAGGATTTTGTAATGGATGCTGAATATAGAGAGATTGTTATTAATCAAAAGAAGATAGAAGAAGAGATAGCGAAGATAGATTTAGAGTTATTTAGAATTAAAATGAAGGGGAAGTGATGAGAAAGTTAGAAGATATAGTTCATGAGTTCGAGGACAGCACAAGAAACAATGAAGAACTTGCAAAATTTATAAAAGAGTTTAGTGGATATTTCTTTGCTCAAATAGATGAGAGAGATGAGACTATTGATAAAATGGAAGAATTATTAGAAAGATCATCTTCCATAATCAAAGAAGCAAGAGATGATACGAGTATGCTGATTAGCAAAATGGAACAACCTAAAGCAATACTCAGCAAAGTTATTGCTAAGGGTTTGTTTTGGATAGCAATGAAGAAAGGATGAATAATGAGTACACTAGAGATTACATGTAAAGGTATTGCAACTGCATCAGCTACAATAAGAGGTGAGCTAGATATAACACTTCAAGAAGTAAACCCTGACTTTATAGAGCAGTTAGATATTAAAGATATTATGATGTGGGCTGACCAAAAGAAGTTGATGAACGAATTCAACTTTGATGAGCTTGCGGAATATTTAGAGATGAAATATGATGTTGAAGTTAAGGAAAAAAAATGAATGAGTTTATAGTATGGGATGAAGCAAAAAAAGAGTTCTTAAATAGAGAGCAAGCTATAGTTTGTAACGGTGAAATATTTGACCATATCGTAGCATTAGAAATGGGTATTGAAAATAAAAATGCTAAAGCTTTATGGAGTATAGGTAAAATAGATATAGAGGGTAATAAGATTTATGCTGATTGCAGTATTGTTGAGTTCACTGTAGCAGATTATAAAACTAAAGATATTGGATATTTCACCTATGATAGTGACTATGCATCATATTTAGTAAAAAACTCTAGGGGCATTACTTTAAAATATTCAAAAAAGTTTATTAGAAACCTAAAAGTAATAGGCACACTACAAGAAGATAAACATTTGTTAGGAGATAGTGATGAGTAGAGAAATTAAATTTAGAGCATGGGATAATCATCATAAAATTATGATATGCCAAAGAGAAACAGACAGAGTTGATAAATGCTTAACTTATTTTGAAACAAATATAAAAGTTAATCTTATGCAATACACAGGCTTAAAAGACAAAAACGGTGTAGAGATTTATGAGGGGGATGTATTAGGTGGCGTAAATGGCTCAATAAATGGCACAGCTTGGAAGATAGATTTATTCGCAGTTGAGTACAATATATGTAAAGGTTTTAATCTTCATATGTTTATGTGGGATGATGAAGGTAATTTAAAGATGGATAGCACCCACTATTGTGAAGTAATCGGAAACATACATGAAAACCCAGAACTATTGGAACATAGATGAAATTTAATTTAATTATGCACAAATTTAATCTGTTTAGTATAAAGCATGACAAAGTTTTTTCTTTTATGGTGTTACTTTTAGTAATTGTTTTTTGTATTTCTGCTTCATTTTATGTTATTGGAAGCTGAGACATTATATAATTATGGTCTACATCGGGTTAATATACGATACCCCAGAGAGGATTCAAACACTCTCTACGCCTCACATAAACAATTAACGGAATCACTATTTTAATGTAGGAGAATCACAATGAATACACATGACATAAAAAGCGAATTTTTTGCAATTCAAGAACTTTTAGAAAATGAAGAGTTTAATGAAGAAACAGGTGAGCTTATAGATAATACAGGGGCTATCCAGTTGCTACTAAGTGAGATAGTGAGCGAAAGAGATATTAAGGCTGATAGCATTGCTTATCTATTGAAGCAAGCTAATGATGCAGAAGTATCTTTAATTACAGAGGTAGCCCGTTTAAATGAACGTAGGAAGATGTTTACAAGACAGCAAGAAAGTTTAAAACAATTATTAGACTTTTTGCTTGGTGGAGAGAAACTAAAGACTACTAAATTTACATACAGCTATAGAACATCTCAATCTGTTAATATTGTTGATGAAAGTTTGATCCCAGCAGAATTTTTAAACGTTGTTGAAAAAATAACCCCTGATAAAAAACGAATTAAAGAAGCCCTTGCAGATTTTAATGAAGTTGCTGGTGCAGAAATAATAGTTAAAAAAACTTTAGGAGTGAGATAATGGCAGTTTCAAAAATCCCAACAATTAATTTAAAAGGTAAAGAGTACACAGAGGTTAAAGACAGGGTAATGTTTTTTAGAATGGAAGAGCAATTTAAAGGTTACTATTTTATTACAGAGATTATAGAACTTAACCAAGATGTTGCTTCTTTTGTATGTAAAGTTTATAACAATGATGGTATTATTATTTCTACTGGTACTGCATATGAAAGAACTTCTCAAGGCCCAGTAAACAAAACTAATCATGCTGAAAATGCTGAAACAAGTGCTGTTGGTCGTGCCTTGGGGTTTTTAGGGATTGGTATCGTTGGCGGAATTGCAACTGCTGAAAATATGAAAGACGCTCCTTTTATAGAAGAGTGGATAAATAAATCCCAAAGACAAGAGCTTGCGAAGATGATTCAAGATAGCAAAACAGACTTAGCGAAGTTTAATGATAATTTTATAATAGAAAAATTGTCAGAACTACCAACTAAAGAGTTTGAAAGAGCAAAAGCATTGTTGCAATCAAAACTTAACAAGCTTAAAAACAGCTAAAGGATAAATTATGAAAGATTCATATTCTAAACGGGAGGTTGTTGAGCTTCTAGTTGGTAGCAGTAAAAACACAACGGACATCTTTAGCGCGCTAGAATATTTTGTAATTAAAGATGAAGTTGTTATTTGTTATAGAAAAAGCTTCTTTGGAGATAAGGAACTCTCTAGAAGAACTTTTGACGAGATAATAGACGAAGCAGAACATGGAATTTTGTCGTGTTGCTAGAGTTCACAAAAGGAGCAGACGGTAAACTTATACCTTGTTCTGATAAAAGTATCGATAAGGTATTTAAGATTAAGTCTGGTGACATAGTTTTAATGGACTATAAATCCAAGAGAAATGTAATGTTTCATAGAAAGGGTTTTGCGTTATTAAATTTGATATTTGAGAATCAGGATAAGTATGATAATTTAGAATCAATGCGAAAAGAATTTTTATTAAAAGCAGGGCATTACGATATTCATGTCACTTTAAAAGGAGTACCGCTTTATATACCAAAAAGTATGTCGTTCGCCGAGATGGACGAATTGGAGTTCGCTGAAATATTCAGTAAGTTTATAGATATAGCACTTAAGCATTTTGTTACGATGGAAAAGCAAGAGCTTGAAGAAGCTATTTTAAGATATATATAGGAGAAAAGAAATGAACGATTTAGTAAAAATTATGTGGTGGGTTATAGGATTAGTTGTATTAGTGGGACCGTGGATTTATCATTTAATTTATTGTTTTAAACAACATGAGTATGTATTGCTTATTGCTGGTGGTATCATCCCTCCTATTGGATGGATTCATGGTCTTGGCGCTTTCTTTGGTTGGTGGTAAAAGATGTTTAAAATATTATTATTAATGGTATTAGTTTTAGTGGGTGTACTATGCCTGCAGAATTAAGTGAGGAAAGTAAAAACAAAGAATTTAAGTGTACGGACTTTAGAGATGGAGAGATGTTTTATTTCAACTCTAATACAATAACCAATATGAGGGCAGGTTTTGGTACGGATCATTCATACGATATGATTGATACTAATGGAACGAAACATACAATGACATCTGGTATGGAAAGTCATATGAAGTGTGTTGAAGTGAAGGAGAAGTAAGATGAAAATTATAATAGAGCAAAATAAAGCTGAACCAATAAATATAGAAACCTTAGAAGCTGGAGATTGTTTTTGGTTTTATCATCCAAATACTAACATGCAAACTGAAACTAAAAATGGAAAATTATGGATGGTTATTAAAAATCCACTAGAAACTAAAGACTATATCACTATTGTAAGATTAAGTGATGATTTTGAAACAGTAAAACGTGGATTTGGCTATTTGGTTGTTAAAGAAAAAACAACTATTAATATTTTAAAGGAAAAATAATGCTACCTACAATTACAGTAATTGGAAATTTAAAAAGGATTGAAACTAAATTTACTCAAAGTGGTAAACAATTAACAAAGTTTCAGATTGAATGTGCAGAAAAAAATGCAAAAGGTGAATGGACTAACTTATATTTAAGTGGTGAATGTTGGGAGAAGTCAGCGGAATTTGTAAATCAATATTTTAATGATGGGAGTCCTGCGGTTGTTACAGGAAAACTTTATACAAATATTTATGAGAAACAAGATGGATCAAAAGTGTATGAGAATAAACTATTGTTTCCTAGTGTTTCGTTTGCTCCTAAGGATAAGAGTGATGGTGGTCAAGCTCCTCATGCAAATCAACAACAAACGCAAAGCTATCAAGCTCCAGCGCAACAACAACAGTCTCAATATGGCAACCCGAATAAGCAACAAGCGCCATCGTCAAATCAATTACCAGCGATAGATATTGACGAACAAGATATTCCGTTCTAGAATGGTATAACTTGCGAATAATTCCTTTTTTAGATATACTTTTATAAAGGGGATTATTGTGGAATGTAGATGTGGAGAAACAAAGGATATCGAGTTTTACGACTCTAATAAAACTAAATGCAAAGCCTGTATAAAAAAAGCTGTTAGTGATAGAAGAACCAAGAACATTGAAAGAGTAAGGGAATATGATAGAAATAGACCTAATGCAAAAGAAAGAGTAAAACAAAATCAAGAGCGTATGGATAGATATAAAATTGAAAATCCTGAAAAGTATAAACAGGCTCAAAAGCAAAAACTAGAATGGGCCAAAAAAAATAGACTTAAAAGAAATGCACATCTTAAATTATCTCGTGCTATTTTGAATGGGTCTGTAAAAAGATTATATTATTGCGAACACTGCAATGCAACAGAAGATATAATTCAAGGGCATCATCCTTCTTATTTTAAGCCTCTTGATGTAGTATGGCTATGTAGTGCTTGTCATGGAAAAGAGCATAAAAGATTAAATGAAATAGAAAGGAGATAAAATGAGTTTTGATGTTTTTTTACACATCCTGTTGAGTGTTTATTTAATAGGATGTGTGGTATCTTTTGCTACACTTATTTATTATATTTTTAATATTTTTAAGTTCTCAGAAGATTGGTATATGGTTATTGTGTTTACTTTATTCAGTTGGTTTGGGTTTGCTTGGGTAGCAGAAGACATTGAATGGATAAATGATTTCAAGAAACAAAAAATGTCTTGATTAAGATAGAGAATGTTAAACTATTTCTATAGTGACATTCTCTTTTCTATCTAGAGCGTTTTTTACTTTAGCGTGTAGAGCTTTATAGGCAACCTTGCTTCCGCCTACCCAATCATCATCGTCTTGTCTATTTGTAGAGCCGACAATAACGCAGCCATCTGTGTCCTTGGATGAGTTACCAGTATGTATTCTTATGCCTCTAAAGAAAGGAACATTATTTATTGCTATTAAATCTTTTTTAAATCTACTGCTTCGTGTTATCTCAATGTGATAGAGTCCTCTAGGGATTGCGGTCATTCCGTATATTTTTTCTTCTTGGTTATCTTCTAGGTGTCTGTCGGTATCTTCTATTGTGTAGCATTCCATTACATCGTCGATGAAAAGCTTGCCCTCTGTGAAAGTATGACCTTCTGTTGATCTTAGTAGTTTCAGTTTCATATTAGTCCTTTATACTTCTAACTTCTTTTCGTACAACTTTTGCTATCCCTTTATAATTGAGCTTTGAAGATTTAGTGCTGTGCTGGTTGATTGTTCTTGTTGTTTGACTTAACTTTCCCATAATCTCTTTCCTTAGTTCTTGTTGGCCTTTATACATTTCCCGTATGATTTCTATTTTATCCGCATGCTGTTGTTTTAGTATTTCTGCTTTATCAGCACTTTGTTGTTTTATTCTTTCTATTTTATCATCGCTTTGTTGTTTAAGGATTGGCAATACTTGATCTATATATACCCATGTAACAATGCTAATAAATGCAAGAGCTATTATCTTCATCCATTTTGTGTCGCTACGAAGAAGCTTTATGCCATTTAAGATTGGTTCCGCCCATTTTTGAAAAGTCTCTAAGGTTGTGAGTCTTCCTTTAATGTGGTATATTTCAGCACAAGTTGTCTCGCACTTTTCGCATTTTTCACCCATCGATAGTTTTTGTTTCTTTTATATTGTTGGAAATATTAGTTCCAAAAGACGCGCCGACAATGGCTGTGAACATAGTGGTGATTGGAATAAATAAATCAGTTAAACTATTTATTGCTTCTTTGACTCCATCAGTATCGCCAAGCCCGAAAGATTGTACTATCACTAATGTGGCAGTTAAATATATATACACCATATACATTTGAGAAACTTTTTGCGATATTCCCCTTCTCATAGCTCCATTAGGATCAAGAGTTTTTACAAATAATGCTTTTGCTTCTGCCGACTCTTTGTCTGTGTCAATCCACTCTTTAGCAACTTCACCTATTGTATCAACAACTCCTCCTGTAAAAAACTTTAGTATATTCATTCTATATCCTTGTTTTTTATATTATTCACTATATAAATCATTATGTATATTATACCTAACATTTCAATGTATGGATATTTGTGTGGAATTATTGGATTAAAAAAAGCGAATAAATAGTAAGCTTCATTTAGAAGAAGCATTATCGAAATGGCATATAAGCTGATTTCCATCCTTTCAAATAACAATAAAAACTTTTCTTTTTTAGGAGATTTAACAATACTGAGAAGTATTGATAGTTTATATACGAACCACACTTTTGCTGAAAAAAATATGATGTGGCTAGTAAATAAAAATGCGGTTGTTTTTGACAATACCATTTTGCGTTCTATTGTCCAATTATCTTAACGTCCCACTCTGAGAGAACCCAAGTATTGCTCGTCACTGTATTCGACTTATATAGAGAGCCATCTTTTATTACAAACCTTTTTGGAGGATAAGATAATAGTTCATGGTCGTTTAACCCTTTTGGTGGTAAAGGCAACGTGTCATCATATGGTTTCGCCCAGCCCATCTGCACATATGCAGACTTTTCTACTTCATCTATTGAAATAAACTCTTCTTCCTCTACTAATCCCCAATCAGGAACTGTCATAATCGCAATAATTCTCATTTTATTCTCCATTTTTTTATCATTTTTCTAGGGTATTTAACTAAACACCCTATAGCACCGCCAGCTGTAATAGTGAAGGCTAACTCGTGATTAAAAACTAGTGGTTTTAATTCCTTAACTAGCGCCTCATAAAACTTAGAAGTACTGCATGTATCGTCATGTAGCTTACAAGCGTTTCCTATATAGATACCAAATATAGTATCAGGAAACCAAGTGCAGTAATCTTCTTTCCCCATTTTAGAAGTCCACGCTGTCCAGAACAGCTTGAAATTCTTCGTCTGTCGGGAGCACAGTTAGCGTATCCTGATAATCTCTTACCACTTCCCACACGTTAACGCTCCAAGTGAATACTTTTCCACACCAGACCTGATGTGTATACCCTTGGTGTCTTGAAAAAGACTCGCAGTTGTGAACACTCTCAAAGTCCAAGCCATATAAAGTATTATATGCGTCCACGCGCTCTTGTAAAAAAGCTTTTGTTTTATTTTTAAAATAACTAACGGCTTCTTTTTGTAACTCTTCAGGAGTAAACTCAGGTTCGGGAGTATTTTCTTCTAGCCAGTCTTCAATCAACTTGCTGTATCTATGCCCTCCTGCTATAGGCATGTATAGCGTGCCGTTCACTAAGTACCTATCGCCTCGTATTGCTACTGTGTTTATCTGCATTATTTAATCCTTTTTATAATTCAGCGTCAGCTGTATAGTTAGATATTAGACAAGTTGTCCCCGCCACAGTTGCAACACAAGCAAGCTGTATAGCTCCAACATCTCCTGATAAGACTGGACTAGCTGTATTTGATATACTACCTGTCTCAACAGGGTCAATACGCATAGTTACCGTCCTTGCATAATAGCCTCGCCTAACTGTGCTATCGGTAGTTACTATATATAGGAAAAGTGAAGCAGCAGTTTGATAGTACCGCTGGCATGAACTAAATTCCGAATCCTCTGACCTTTGCTCAAAGCTAGTGACTCTATCTCCTGCCTCTATTTGTGGGAGTTCAAAAGTACCATTAAAAAATTTAACACTCACATCTGTTCCGCCAACAACCGTGAAAGTTTCTCCGTTTGTTTTAGCTACTCCATCAACAGTACAAGTAGCAGTTAATAAGCCTGAAACTACAAATGTGCCTGATTGCAAATTGTTCCCCTCAATTATCTGCTCCACACCATTTAAGGGCGCTGTAAATGTAGTTTTATTGTTAGTAGTTGAAAAAGTTAATGCTTCGCCAAGAGTGATAACGCGCCATCTGTCCAATGTGTATTCATTTGCCCCTGTTGTTACAGTGCCAGATACATATCCTCTTTGGTTAATAATCCCATTAGGATTGATTAGCCTATTTTTAGAGCCTGTGATAGCGTTTGTTATTACTTCCTCCCAAAATGCTGGCGATATTTCAGGGTCGTTTCCTGAATTGGCATCTGATAGTGATCTATAGATGGCTCCATTTCTCATTATTCTTGAGTGTTGATTGTATGAAACCGTTGCGTCATATTGTGCAGTGCCATTAATTTTATAATAATTGATCCATTGATACCATTCATTAAACATGAAGCCATGATTTGCTGAGAGAGGGATTTCGTTTGTAACATAACCATTAGAAATTTGTGATGCTGATGGCGCAGATACATTTGTTTTATTTGCATCAAAACTAGCTTGTAGTGTTGTTGGGTTTGTTATTGCCAAAATTTATCCTTTAATTGTTTGTGTAGTTATATAATATTTCTGCATTTTTTCTTGCATTTACTGCATCTGAAAAAACTAAAAAACGACCTAATTTAACTTGCTTTCCATCTATATTTATTTGGGATAACCATCTATTAGATTCTGTATCAAAACATACTCCTGTCACTCCACTTGTATTGTTTTTATTCTGTGTTCTATTCCTTTGATTTTCACTTCTTGTGCATTCTCTTAGATTTTTTAATCTATTGTCACTTCTTACTTTATTTATGTGATCTATTTCTTCAGGAAGATAGCCATAAACATATAACCATGCTAATCTATGCACCCTATAATATTTATGTTTATATATTACTCTTACATATCCACTCTTGTCAATAGTTCCGCATTTTTTACTTAGATTTCCATCTTTTTTGATTTTATGGAAAATACCCAAATCTTCATTGTAAAGAAAATTCTTTTTTAGCTCTTTTTGTGTTATTGCCATTTGTGTTCCTTTTTACCAAGCTTGGATATATGGAGCGACTCCATAAGCTGAAATGCCATATTGAAATGGCTGAGCTGTATCAGATGTTCCTAAGAAGCCTCTGCTTATTGTAAGATTGTCGACTCTATCTGAAAGGAATTCTATCAGCCTTTTGTCAAAGTCGCTTAAATCCTTTTTGATAATTATATCATAAGTACTTGTTTTATTTACTATTACCGCGTCCCCACCAGACAAAACAGTGTAAAATTTTATCCAATCGTCCATTGTTCCATTGAAAGTTGTTAATGTTGCAGCAGCTTTTAGTAGCCTTGTGTATTCCGGATCAGTTAGTTGTCTTATGCTTTCGTTTTTCCCAATATATGGAAACTGATCATATCCATTAGTGTTATATTGAAAAAATCCTTCCGCTTGTGTTCCTATTTCTAAAAATGGTCTAGGGAAAACGCCTAACAGTTTCCCAATTTCATTCAATACTAAAGTACTTGATGATTCTAAATTTTTTAAATCTTTAATTATTTGAACATCTGATACAGTTTTATCAAATATACTCGTTGTAAATCTGAGAATATTTTTATAATTATTAGCTTTAGAGAATTTTGGAGTAATCCTAGATATTGCTAATTCTTGATAGGTCATACTACGGTCACATTAGATAGATTTGTTACAAATAATTCTTTAAAAGTAGAAATTAAATTAACAGAACCGCCATCAAGAAGAACTGCTGCGCTCAGCACTCCATTAATTAGACAAACTGTTTGAACTTTTTGGATAATTAAGTCCTCTCCTATTTCGAGACTATTAAAATAAGCCACTATATTGTCAGAAACTTCTTCAAGCCCCGTGTCTGTATTAAAAGTTGCGTCTGTCGTGAGTGTCACCGCCACAACTGTTAGCAATTCTGTAGGAATGTTAAAAGAAATTGTGTAGGCATCACCAGTAACATCACTTATTAAGAGTTGAGAAATGTCTCCAAAACTTGGATTTCCCACTCCCATGTATCTAAATATTATCTTTGCTATTTCTGCACGGTTTCCACCAACTACAACAGGGCTAAAGTTTCTAGCAGGCACTCCGTCAATTGGTGAGTCTGTGTTGTTATCTAATATTTTAACTTTCGATACATTCGTAAGCTGAGTTAATGCTAAAAATAATCCCTCTTTTAGATTGTTCGTGAAGGGTGAGCCGATAAATTGCAGTCTTGTTCTTAAAAGTGCATCGCTTTCTTCATCAAAGCCAACTTCTGCTGGTGTTTGATTAGTTGCACTCGTTATGTCGATGATTGATGATTTTAACGATAATGTTTCGGCATCACAAACGACTTCATTAATTAAGCTTGTTACGCTCACATATGCTTCCCCACTAGCTATAGTGATTTCAAAGTCTGTTAAAAATTCTTCATCGTTTGCACTACATATTAAAACAGTGCCTTGCGGAACGATTGTTGTGTTAACACCTTCAAACTTCACATAAGCAATACTCTTCTGGTCTTCTTCTCTTTCTTGATTTTTAATTTCACCAATATTATCTAAGTTTTGACCTGTTGCGTCAGTTATTGTATTTTGAACAAAAGCATCTGCAATTGTTTGCTGATTTCTAACGTCCATTTCAGAAGTAATTGCGATTAATTCCCCCGCTGCACTTGAAGCACTTACATCTACTTCACCAGTTTTCTCAGAGTATAAATTTGTATTGTCTTTAACAGCTTCTTCGAGTGTTTGAATATTTACACCATTGTCTGTGATTGTAGCCATTTTTTAAATCCCTGTTGAAAAGTTAAAGCTTTGCGATGCATCATTTTGAGCGATTACTACAAAGCTAATAAGATAATTTCTATCTTGTTCTATGTCAATAATAAAGTCTTGCATGTCTTTAAAATAAACCAATACCTTAATTTTATCATAATAAATTGTTTCTAGCGATGTTAAATCAAAACTCTTATCTAAAATATCATCATAAGGCATACCTTGAGTCACATCATACAGAAATTCTCCTGTGAATGTCTCCAGCAATAAGTCTACTTGTTGAAACAATAAGTCTACTTGATTTGTTACTTTTGTTAGAGGAAGATCTATATCAAATTGACCTTCTTCGATTTCAGTTACTTCATAATCTATTGTTGCCATATTAAACCTTAAATGTATCTATTTTTATTTTTAGTGCATCGGCACTTGTTTTATAACCACTAAAAATTGCCTGCTGGTCAATTGGTGTTCCGCCTACTGTTGTAATTCCTAGCGTGTCATTTGTATCGCTTAGTAGCTTTAATGTATCACTTAGTAATGTTATTAACTCTTCGCTGTCATTTCGTATTTTGATCTTATTTACTTTAAAGTCCACATAATCTTCGATTGTTATTAAATCCGTATTATCATTTATTCCGACCAGAGCAAAAGCATTGTTCATATCAAAATCACTATTGAAGATAAAATCAGTAGTCCCTCCTAGCCAATCCTCAACAGTATCTTTACTGAAGATTAATAGGCATTTGTCTCCAACACTTATTGGGAACTGCAAAAATTGACTACCGCCCTGCAATGTTATAAAAGGTACATCGGGAAGCTCTTGCTTTGTTGAATCAATTGTTACGTCTATTTTAGATTTATCTTCGCCAATAGCAGTAATTGTTGCCATATTAGAAGTGTTTAATTCTGAGAACCCTTGCTTTACCGCATTTAGTACGAAAGAAATCATTCCGTCATTTGAACTTACCGTTGTATTTTCTGCCATTACGAAGTCCTTCCTGAATTCAATCCAATTATTTCAGTTTGTGCAACTTCTGTTGAAAAATTATCCACGATATGCTTAAGTTCTTGCACCCTATATATGCCATCGCCACTTATTTGGCTTTTTCTTGGCTTGTATGTTGTAAGATTTCCAAAGCTTATATTTCTTGTTCGAGATTGTACCTGAAACTCTGCCCCAATTTTTAAACTAGAATCAATTAATACCTTACAGTTGATTCCCTGCTCACTCAATGTCGGAGGCTCTACTAAGCCACTATTGATGATAATTCGATTATTTTTAATAGTGGTTTTGTTTGCCAGAATGTTTAATTTTTCTTCGTCAATGTAAACATCTACATCTTTGAAACAATCACTAAGAAGCCTTTTAATATTGGATACTACTTCGCCATTGATCAGTATTGATTTTAGCACACTTTTGTCTGTGCATGCCGTTAGCCCTTCAAGCGCACCTTTAACAGCTACTCCTGTTTCGGCAAGCTCTCCTATAAGCTCATCTATCATTGTGCTTCTTGAAGTACCTTTATCGAATTTCTTATTAGTCTTTTGTCTAAAAGCGTTGAACCCATCGCCACAATACATTATGGTTTTCCATTCTGTATCCTGATTAGAGTATGTGCTATTGACATTGATTAAATCGCCTTTAAACAATAGTCTATCGTCAAGCATTACTTCAATTTTAGTAATCCCAATATCTTCAGTAAAATTATAAATATTATTATATAGATCTTCTCTGCTGTTTTGGTTAAGCTGGTAGATTTCAATTTCCGCTTCATTTGGAGTAGCGGCTAGTGTTTTTGTTGCAACGATCCTAATATGTAAGTCCTCTATAACTCTATCAATCGTTTTATTTTTTATTGATACCGTTAGGTTCCTACTACTATACTCACTCATTTGTTACCAACTTAAACCCTAGAATATTTGAGGCATTTGCATAACTATCGTTCGTGTCAGATGTAAAAGTAAAGCCATTAAACTGGAACCCTGTTACGACCTTATTATGGTAAGTGATTACATTCCCGTCTAAATCAAATAAATCAAAATAAAAATAATCTTCATTTGTATTATATTTAAATCTTAATTCAAAGATATTTGTCTTGACGATTTTATTTAAAAAGTCTATTGTTAAAAGTGTTATCATGACCATAATCCTATGCTATCATCAATATTAGCCGAAGTATCTTGACCTTCGTTTGTTCTGTTTTCGGATAAGCCAAAGCTAATTCTTAGCCCCTCTTCGTCAGTTTCAGTATATGAAAAGTTTTCTAAAAAATAACCTTCATAGTTTCCATATTTTGTTTTAAAAGAAATTGTTTCTCTGTTATTGGAAATTTCTGTTAATCTGTTTAGTTGTCTTTTTGTATATGTTTGAACGAACTTTGCTCCTAGGATATTTGGAAAATTTGTGATTGCCCTAGAATCAATGATTGTTTGAGCGGTATCTGTTACGATTATTTCAACGCTCAGTGATATTGGGCTATTGTGGACAGCATCGTTTAAATCAAATCCGTCTTCGACCGGTCTTTTTGTTACGATATTTGGAACAGTCTGTTGAACACTCATGAACCCATCAAACTTAACAATTATCCCTGTATCATCACTTTCTATTTCGTTTGATGAAAACCCGCTAATACTAATTAATGCCATTCTTATTCTCCAAAAAGTCTATTAGAAGATTGCTGGAAAAATCTATTGATCTCGTCAACAACAGTTCCGCTTTCGCCACTTACATTTATTGTAATGTTGGCATTTTTTGCACCGCCATTATTATTTGTAATGGCTTGAGCTTGTGGAGAGCTACCAAATAACCCGCCAACCGATGAGCCTATATCTCCGAAAGATGGTAGATTAATATCATCAAACGATGGTAAGCTGAAAGAATCTTGTATTGTCTCTGCCAGTCCTGAAAGAGAAGCGACCATTTCTTCAATGAACGCCATGAATGAAGAGAACTTATCCCCTATTGTATTAAATAAAGTTCCTAGTGAATCAATTACGAAGCCTATTCCCGTTTTTAATGCATTAAATCCATTTGCTAACATTTCTACATTAAGTCCTAATGCTCCGAGGAAGTCTCCGAACACACTATCTTTGCCTTCAAAGGCACTTACGATATCTTCTATTACTAAAAACAATGCTCCAGCGATTGCTAAAGGTATCGCGAAAGCTAATAACATTCTTCTTTTTAAGATTGCAAAGGCTCCCGCGGCTACCATTACAGCATTTTCTAAACCGCCCATTAAATTAATAATTCTTGAAACAAGTGTAAATATTCTTATTAAAACTGAAAATAGAAATTGAGATGCTTTATTAACTACACTAAAGAACTTTTCAAAACCTTCGATTATTTGCTTCATGTTTGTTTGAGCAAATTTAACAAAAGTTGATAAAAATTTATTTATACTTTTCAGTAAGTTTGAGCCGACTTTGTTTGTCACCCCGCCAACTACTGTTGTTGCTCTTAACCATATCGCTTGGAAGTCTCCAGCAACTTTTTTTTGTTCTGCTGTTACTGTAGCCCCTAGTGAATCAAATTCATTCCCTAATGCTTTTATGTTAGCGCTTCCGCTTTCTAGTGCCTGGAGTAGATTTGTACTAACCCCGATACGCTCAAGTAGATTTATTTTTTCTGAATTAGATTGAATTCCCTGAATACTATCTCCAACTGCTAGTAGTAAATCAGCAGAGTTTTGAAAATCAGCAGGGTTTATTCCTAGGCGACCAAAAGCTTCAATGTCTCCTTTGCCCCTCATCACATCTTCTTGTGCCTTCGTAAGACTTTTTAATGATGCTGTTACATCTTCCCCACTAGCGCCAAAATCTTCCGCTGCAAACTTTAATCGTTGGTATTCTTCTGTAGTTGTATTTAGTCTTGGAGCTAATTTAGCAAGTTGATCGTTTTGATCCGCTACACTTTTAGCAATTCCGAAGGCTATACCTTGTGCTGCAGCAATGGCGCCACCAAGTTTAGCGAAACCAGCAACAGATTTTTTTAGAGCTTCGTTAAATTTACTAAAAGTTTTTTTATCCCACTTAAAATTTAATTCAAAATCCAGCTCTTCTACTGTTGCCATATAGTTTCCTTTTCCTAATTATATCTAAATAAAGATTATTTAAAAATCTCCATATACTCTTCGGGTAAATTTAAATCACTTGCTTTCACAGTATCAAGATTATTTAGCTTCTGCTTAAGATCATCTTTCTTTACTTTTTTATCAGCCTTAGTATTTCCGTTTTTTATCTTTTGCATGAAATAATAAGTTGCTTCAATCTTTTTGAAATCGCAATATCTCATTTCCATAAATTCGCTAAAAGAGATTATTTTTTGAGACACAAGAATAGACCCTCTAAAATATAAAGGTGCTATCCCGTGAAGTTTTAAGAAGTCTGCTATCTCTTGCGAAGCTTCTTTGGCTTCTCTGGTAGCTTTCCCTCTGTGCTTTGCTCCTCGCCTTCGCTTATATAGTCGCCAAGAATTTCCATAATATCAGGCAAACACTCTTTGAATATCATTAACTTTAAAGGTATATCAACTAAATCATCTTCCGTTAGCTCTTCCCCATCTCCATTCGTATAACAAATTATTGTGAAACGAGTGCTGTTTAGCTTAATAGTATCCATTACTCCGTTCATTAAAACAGCGGAAAGTTCTTCTTGTTTTTCAGAAGATAGGTTTTCTTTATTAGACATTAATGGAGCAATGCTTTCAAATACAAAGTCCTCAAGTTCACATAAAAGTTTATTCTTTACTGTCTTTAGGTTTTTTTTAATTAGTGTCATACTAATCCTTTAATTAGATTAGTGAAAAGGTTGCAACTCTCCACTTAACGAAACCCATCCGGAGAGTTGCAGGGGTAGGATGGGCTTCGTTAAATGGTTAAGCCAAGGGAAGACCCTCGCTTAATTTTCTAAACTAAGTATTTGTAAGTTACCTTTAAATGTAACAGAAATAGTTTCAACATCTGTTCCACCAGAAGAATCACCGATAGTAACTTGAGTAGCATTCGCGGAAGCCATGCCCCCTTTAAAACCTGTTCCCTCATCATTTATTGTTAAAGGAAAGTTTATATCTGATAGAATTTGAAGAAGTAAATCGTCTAAGCCCTCTGTTCCTTTAACAATATTTGCAGTTATGCCAGTAACAATAGCATTTTTATTGCGTTTCACATGCACTACTGCATCAAGAGCACTCAATGTGTCTCCACGTTCTCCGATATCATAAGTCAAAGAACTCTCCGCAAGACCTTTAATCGCGATACCGCCGTATACGAAAGATATTAATCCTTTTGTTTGTTCAGCCATATTAATTCCTTATTGCTCTGTTCTAATAGTTACAGTATTTGTTATGAAATGACCTGCAACTTCTTCAAAGTATGAATACCTACCAATGATTTCACGATTTTGTACATCGCCCGCACTAAACACTATCGTAAATGGAACATCTGCATTTCCATCGATAATTCCCTGTGTAATTCCAAGCTCGAATACTGGGTTTACAGTATTTTCTAGTAGCGTAAATCCATCAAGACTAATTGGAACTTTTACTGTTGTCAACAGATTATAAATAGACTCTTCTAGTTGAACTTTAATCCAAATAGAACCAAGTGAAGTATCTATAAAATCACCATCTTTTAATGTTGTTCCTTCTTTTACGAAAGATTTCCCGATACGTTCATTTGTACCCGTGTAAACATTAGTGTTTTTATTAAGCGTGTTTGTAAGCTCCGCGTTCGTCATTGATACAGCGTCACTATTTTTAGGCTTCATAAATTTAACTGTTTGAGTTCCAATGTCTTTTGACATTAGTTTTCCCATCACACCAAATGACACAAAGTCTGTGATATCATCAGTATAAAAGAATGATACATTTCCAACTCTTAATTTATCATCACCGCTTAAGTTATCATAGAATAATTTATTAACAGATGCGATATCTGTTGTTACTCCAGCAATAACATCTGCCTCGCTAGTGTCAATACTAACATCATATTCTTTATTGAATACAAATTGCGTTAATACCGCTTCATCTATCTGTTTAGTGATTCCTAATGCTTTATCCATTCCAACTGTTACAAAGTTAAATGCAGGATCACTATCATTTTCTAGCTCTGTAAGTTTTCCAGTAATATCTTTATCACCTGATGTTGTAGAAAATTCTGCTAATAGAACTGATAAGTCTGTCCCTGTTCCTTCGACTGCCATTGTTGTAACTAATGAAGTTAAACCCGTCGTAAGTGATGTTAATACGATTGAATTACCTATCCCTACACTAGCACTTGCGCCAAGAGGAGTTGTTACCGCATTGATTGTTACTGCTATTTCCGCAACGCTTGTGTCCGATGTGAAATCCATTGCTAATGCACTTTGAATAACACTATCAATAGTAATGTCAAATGTTCCATCTGATATTGATGTGAAATCTGTAACAGTTACAGCGATTGATGTGTATGTTCCTGAGCTTTCGCCAGTTACTGGAACAGCATATAATTGCGTTGCACCTTCATCGAAGTATGCCTTAGCCATTGCGAAGAATGGAGAAGTTGTCAGAAAGTCTGCAGCAACTTCCTCTAAGTTTGTGTAAAGTCTTTTTAGTTCCGTGATTACTGTTGTATCACTTATTAAAGCAACTGTTTTATTTATGTCCACAAATGATGTAACGAGTTCTTTTTTTACATCTGTTGTGACTGCTCTACGATTTAATGCCATTTTTTTTCCTTATGTTGAGATGGATATATTTTCTTGATCTAATGTAACGATATCCGCTATTAAAACCTCTTCTGTATGACTGTTGTCATAGCTAAATATTAACTCGTATAGATAACCTTCTTCATTTCTAGTGTTTTTTAGTTGAGGTAAAGAACTAATCGCACCTAATCCCATAAATGAAACACCCTGACTCGCAAGAAGTTCCTTATTCGATATTGTATCTAAACTATTATATAAAGTTCTAGCATTAAGAAAACTATTTTCGCCCCTAATGTCAAGACTCATAGTTACTACCGTCGTTGGAGTGTATTTAACATCTAGAAAAGTTGGGTTGCCCGAGTTAACTTCTTGACTTGTATTATTTACGAAACTTGCTTTTTCTTCATTTAACACATAGAATGTTACATAATCACCGTTAGGCTGTTCAAAAGTCAATGCACCATCAGAAACATCAATGTTACTTAGCTTGTCTTCTATATATTGGACAATTATCGGTCTATAGTCAATCATTAGTCTACCACCAATTCAGCAAAGAATTTTGAATAATCCCCCACAACCTTTATGTTGTCTTTCATCACTCTATAATTTTGACCTCTGTATTCTACTTGGTCGTCTATTAAGATATCTGCATTTTCGCTAGCAAAGATTTTCACCATGTTCTCTATATGATAACCTTCCCTTGAAACATCACGAATCTCTTTATCACTTGCGGGATGAATATAACAAAATATGACTGTCGATGGGACTATTGGAGTAAGGACTTCTCTACCAAGATTATTCTTAGTTTTTGTAAATCTTGTAAATGTAAAATCTTTTGAAAATTCCGTTATTACTTCTTCGTATAATTCGAAGTCGTCCATTATTTAGCCTTCACAATAAATGTAACAGATTGTAGCATGTGTCCTGAATCAATTAAAGGATTTGAACTTCCTTTTATCTTAGCAGTTACTGAGCTATTCGGTGGACTTCTTAGCGCCGTTATCTCTTTTTGTACATCGCCCTGTGCTTTAACACCCAGTAGATTAATAAATCTATTATAGTCTACTGTTTCTAGTTTTGACAATTGTTTTTTTACTATCTTTGTGTAGTTGTTTTTGTTTTTAGCAAAAGCTATATTAACAAAAGGTCTTTTTGGAATACCAATACCAAAGTTGTTAACAGTTGCTTTAAACAATGCTGACACACCTTCGTTATCTGTTGATTCTGTTTCTTGGCTTTCGCTTGGAAATCCAACTTTTACTGATATGTTTTTTAATGATTTAATCTTCTTCTGAAGGTCGAATTTTTTCTTTCTTTTTAATTCATTCATAATTCAACCTACACAAAACATTATACAAAAACACCGCCAAAGTTAAATGCTCTAATTTGCAAATATCTTTGGCCGTAGCTTGTAGACATAAAAAATATATCATTCTGATTCGTAGATGTTGGAACAGCATATGAAATACTTACCCCATCGACAGATTTTGAAACTGCATCTTTTTTAGATGATGTTCCTGTTTTGCTGTCAATAGTAATAAGGTGAGCCATTAGCAATAAGATAGCTTCATCATTACAATTTCCTGCTACACCGACGTAAAGCGCATTGAAATAACATTGATATGTGTTTTCGTTTAATGGAAAATATTTATCAACTGTTGCTTCAGGTATTTCTGGGAAACGTGTTTTGAAGTCATCTATAAATGCCATGCTAAACTCTTTCTAGCTTTTCTAGTGATATTAATTGCTCTATCTTCATCATAAACATTTCATTTGCAAGCAACTCTTCAGTTAATGTAAATGGCTTATGGTTATTAAGAACAAGGGACATACTTAATCTTAATGGATTAGCGATAAGTTTTTTAACGATATAAGAAGATTCCACAACTTGAACTTTTGGTTCAACAACTGCAACGTCTTCGACAGTTTGAACTTCTGTATCAACTGTTTTTTTCTTTCTTTTTGCCATTATGTCTCCCTTAATGTTTTAACAAGTCCTAAAGACCTGTTAAAATTTCACCAGCTGAGTTTTCGATAACATCAAGACCAGCGATTCTATAACGTGATTCAACTTGAAATTTGAATGAACCAGTTTTAATAATTTCACCGATTTCAAGAGGCGTTGGAATTCTCATAATCATTGCTCTGTCGTTCGCAGAGAAACAAACTGTTGCTGTTGCTGCACCACCTGTAAACTCTGCTTTGCTTGTAACTCCAAAAGTAATACTAGGGTAAGCTCTAACAAGTGCTTCAAGAATTGTTTCGCCTGTCCCTGCTGTATTAAGAATTGCACCCGAAATGAACTCAAATACTCTTGTTGGCATTGTTACGTTTGTAGGGTTTAAAGTTTCATTCCCTGCTGCTGCAGTTCTACGAGAAACAATAAGGTTTTTAATTTGGTTGTAATCATCAGTTGCAGAGCCTGTACCAACCTGTGTACCAGTATCAGAAATAAATCCAATAAAGTTTAATAGCCCTGTTGTTTTTGTAGAGCCATCTTTAAAAAGTTGACCAGTGTAACCAATCGTATCAATATTTCTGTTGTAAAGTTCGTTATGAGCTTCCATCAGTTCAGATACTAGATTTCTTCCTTCTAGGTCTGCTTGTTTAATTTCGGCATCTGACCACTCAGAAAATGCTTCTTTAAGAAAAACAGGAATTGAATCAGATTCAGCAGCGATTGAAATCTTACCATCTGTATTATCAGCACCACTTCCATCAGAGAAGTCTCCTTTAATACTACGTTTGATTTTAGTAATAAATTCAGCCCATCCACCAGTATTATTTACAGAAATTCCATTTTGTAGGAAAGTTAAGCCTGTATATTGTTGTTTGAATATAGTTGGATCAACTGCTTCTAAATGTCTCGCAAGTATTGTACCACTTGCATCATCTTTAAAGTTCATAGATGCTTTTTCTGCATCTTCAAAACTCTTAAGATTTATAAGGTTGCTTAGTGTATTTTTTTTCATTTTTTAGTTCCTTATACTAAGTAGTTTTGGATAGTAATAACCCAAACACCCGATTTCTTCTCACGATTGAAAACCGCGCCTGTCACAATAAGAGCTTCAGTTTCAGCAACATTATCAGTTACTTTCCCATTGTCTGCATTTGCCACACCATTGATAACGTATACTTGAGCGCCTTGCTCTGCTGTTGCTGCTGCTACCGCTGTTGCTGTCATAAGGACAGTTACGCGACCAAAGTCACAAACATCCGCAACTTTATCAGCTAAACCATTAACTGGAGTTGCTACATAAGTATCACTTCCGATTGCTTTATTTACTTTACGCTTTGGAACACCAACTAGCAAAGGAGTTGCAGACCCATCTAAATTATCAACGCTTCCTGTATCCAACTTAGCAATAAGACCAATCTTAAGACCATCTTCAAATTTATCAAAACTATCGATATTGTGTGGTGATGTTGTTAAAACTTCACCTTCGTCAATTTGTACTACTTCAGGTAATACTCCTTCTGTAAATGCCATTATACTTCCTCACTTTCTGCTTTTTTCCATTTTGATTCAGCTTGTTTGTCGCCAAACTTTTTGTAATCATCAATAGGTGCTTTGTTATTAAGCATTTTAAATGCCACTGATATTTCGCCATCCTTAAATGTTTCTTTTGGTTTTTCTGCTTTTAAAGCATCACCCATAATTTCAACATTTGATTTGCCTGTGAATACATAAGCATCATCTAAAAATGATTTTGCTTTTTCTATGCATACCACACGTTCATCAGCGAATTTAATTTGTGCATCAATAAAACATTTAGAATCTTTAAATTCTTCAACTGCTTTAGTTGCTACCTCTTTTTCTTTACCGTCAAGTTCTTCGTCAGTTATTACCGGTTCAGGTATAACTTCCTCTTCTTCTTCAGGCTCAGGTTCAACTGCATTCATACCAGCAGAAGCCATAACTTTTTCAAGTATAGGAACAAGTTTACCAAGTTCTTTTATATCCATCTTACTTATAACTTCAGGTAGTTGTTGTGCAAGTTCCATGACTCGTTCAAGCGAAACAGTACCGTCTGCATCTAAGAAAGAGATTTTTTCTTTTTCCTTCATATCGTCTCCATCTGTGAATTTACAAATATCGCCGCACCGTCCATTATTTACAATAGCTAGATGATGAGGCACTATTTCAACTTGCTTAAAATCATATAAATCGTGAGGCACAAGCTTTGCTTTATACCCTAGACTTAATTCTTTTTTGCCGTTGTTGACTAATTGTACCATATTTTCGTTTAATTTAATACCATTTTTAACTATAACGTGCGTATCTGTGTCAACATCTCTATGCTCTACAGCTTCGCTTGTATCAATAAACCCTTTTATCATACTATTATCTATTAGTCCATCAGGCTCAATGTGTTCATCTGTTATTGGTAGATTTACAAGCTTGTCGGCTAACTCGATAATGTCGTCTTTGTCTCTTACGATTTTAAAAACTTTATCAAATGGTTGTAGCCCAAGTTCGATTCCCATGTATTCTTGAAAGCCGTCTCTGATACTAATAACTTTTTTGTTTTGTGCGTCGAATGTAAATATATGTTTATCTTGAAAGCTTACTTCTATTGGTTCTATCATTTTATATCCTTACTGAGTTTATGTCCATTGACACACCTAAGAAAGTTATTGTCATATTAGGAGTTGAGCTTAACTGCATTATGTATTTTTGGTTTTGAAAGGCTTCAAATTTGGCAGTAAAGCTAATCCCTGCCTCTGTAGCGTCTCTTGGAACATTAAAGGGGAAGCTGTTGACGAGAGCGCTTCCATTTTCTTCAAATATGTCAACATCTATGGTTCTTGTAGAAGTTGCGGAGGGAAAGGAAATCCCTGCCGTGAAAGTTCCTTGATAAAAACCATCAGCTGGGATATCAATAGTTCCCAGTAGTTTATCAACAGCCATTAAAATGCTTCCCTCTTTGTCATAATTCAGAAGGTCTTGCGGTGTGGCAGTAAGATTATATACTCCCGATCCTGTCTGATTTTGCAGAAGCCCTAAAACAGTAGGAAGAGTAATATTATTTATTACAGAAACAAAAAATTTTCCAGAGGAAGCATCTAGTGTCAATACCCCTCCAACTTGCGTGGCAATATCAGGAGCAACTGAAGTTAGTCCTCCGGCTACCGTATCGCTAAGAAAAATTGGTGCGCCTAATAGTAGTAATGATGTGTCTATGTCTGCAACAATCCCAAAAGTAGTGACTATTCCTTTTTCCCCTATTCCTATTTCATGGGTTGTCATTCCTAATATGATGGCATGAGTAAATGTGTCAGCTTGCGCAAGTTCAATCTGTGGGAAACCAGCTGATACCCCATTGTGCCTTACTGGTTTTCCATTTGCAATAATAGAGCCAGAATTATTTATGACTTCCATTTGTTGCTCTCTCCCTACTTGGAGAGTTACATCGTCATATCTTCCTTGAACGTCAAGAGTTCCACATTCTTCATCATAATATAGTTGCCCCTCTTGATACGAAGGGGGAGATACCTGAGGGGTAAGCTTTATTGTATTGAAGTCTTGCAGCGTTATTATATCTTGCTCATTTTGATCTGTCTGTGCAAAACCTAAGTTTACTTTATCAGCTATCGTTTTACCTGTCTCGCTGCCATCTGTTAATATTGGGTCTAATGCCATTTTTATTCCTTACATAAAGTACATTGAATTGCTAAAGTGTTATCCAGTAGCCATAAAGTGCCATCTGCACCACCTATACTATCCGCACAGTTAATTAGTGGGAAGTCTGTAATTATACAACTGTTTAATGTTCCATCTTCATTATATGTCAACTTCCTAACTGTTGCTGTGTTGTTTGTCGTATCTATTATTATCTCTTCTACTAATTGACCATTTTCATTATAAGTAAAATACTTTTGAATAAGCGCATCATGTATTGCAACCGAACCACCTACATTAGCATTAAAAAGTTGTTTACTTATTTTGATTTGACTAGTTGGCTTTAACTCACTTTTAATTCTTCTGACCCAAAATTTAGTAGTCTGAGTGAAAGGAAAAGACTCTGTTTGTGAGCCTAGTATTAGAGTACCTTGTTTATCGAAAGAACTATCTATTACAACATCGCCAACAGTGTCTATTAAAACCTCTATTAACTGAACACCGTCATGATAGATATTAACAACTTCTTCTTCGATTACTCCAAGCAGTTTAACTTGGTCTGTTATGTCTGTCCATGTCGGGGTTACAATTATCCTTATTGGTATTATTGCCATTAATCAAACTCCACTATATATTCAGCTACGCATCTGCAATTTATTTCTTCGCCCGGCTCAATTGGCCCACGACCATCAGGACATTTTAAACCTTTGCCAACTGTGAATTCTTTGCCTTCTAAAAATCTGTGACAACTTCTTACTCTTTCATCTTTTGCAGTTCTCCAAATCGCTTTAGTGATGCCAACATTTTCTGCTCTTTTTTTAGACAGTTCACTGTTAAATGCTTTTAATTCGTTTCGTGCTATCAAGTCACCATTCTTAAGTTTCAGCCCTGTGTCTTTTTTAACTTGCTGAAACAAATCATTGAGATTACTTCCGGCGCTCATTCTTCTAAGTGTATTTTGCTTGTACGCTGCGATAGTTTCACTCTTTAGCTTTTCTATCATCCCGCGACTTTCAAGTGTCTTAGCGTTAACAAAGCTATTTAAACCATCTGTTTTTAAAACTTCATCTAAGTCAATGCCAAGATTTGCATTAACTGTTCCGGCGAATTGTTTTTTATTGAAAGTATTTGTTTCGCTATACAGACCTTTAACAAACTTATTAATCTTCTCTTGAGAGAATTGTTTGTTTATCTTTTTTTGAAAGGCTCTTGATAGCTTGTCAAATACAACGGCATAGTTTCCGATTTGAGCATCTTCAAACTTTTCTATCGTAGAAACATTTAGTTTTTTAAGCACTTGGTTTTCAAAGCGTTTTCTAATTTCATTAACCATGAAGCGATTAAATTTACGCATTTTTTGTTCAAGAGTCATTGGTGTTTTAATTCCTCTTAGTTTTATTTCTTCTTTTGATTTGTTTTTAGTGCGCTCTTGTTCTGAAAGTTCGATTGGCATTAGATATCGCCTCTCTCTTCATTCCCTATATCTCCCCACTCTTTGTAGCCTGCGCTAGATGTTATCGGCTGGTCGGATGGCTTTTTCGGCTTATCTTTTTCTAAGTTATTCTTTGACATCTTTTAAATCCTTTTCGTCAATATCAGAATCTTCAAACAAACTAAACGTATCATCAGTTTTAATACCGTTTTCACTTAGATAGCCTTCCACCTCTTGACCAAGGTTAAAAAGCTTTATAGCATTGTCAAGAATTATCCCTTGATGAGTTGCTTTTTCTGTTGGCGTTTGTTGTTCCGGTTGTTTAAACTCAACATCGCCTAAGCCAAGCTTTGCCATTATTTCGTTGATTGGGTCTATTAAGTAAGCAGTTTGGATATTTTGTATCATCATGAAGAAAGTTGTCATTTCACTTTCGCCAGTTGCCCCAAGACCTTTTACGCCTTCACCGATTAATACTGCTAAAGGAATCCCAGTAACTAATGCAAGTCTTCTTAGTGTAATCATATCTGTTTCACTTAGGCCTGCTAGTGCTTGTGTTAAACTTTCAACACTATCCTTAGAGTCAACTATACCAGCGCCATAAACACTTCTTAGATTTTCAAGTGCGGAAAAGTATGCTAATAAATTGCCCTCTTGTTTGTTTTGTAGTGCCTGCTTGAATCCCTCTACTTTATAATAAACTGTTGAGCTTTTTTCAAGAACTGCTGGTGCTGCTCTTTCTACAACGCCATCATTTTTAAGTTGTTCATTGATTAATTCAAACTCAGACATTCCGGCATATTGATATGTTGGCGCATCCTTTTCTCTTACTGGTATGTAAGTAAAATCAATAACTCTTGTGTGATGTATTGTTTCGCCTCTTACTTGGTATGTAGTGGGCTTGTAGTATCTTTCAGACATCAAGTCTCTGTCCGTAGAGTTTGCTGTAACCATCGAGCCATCAAAGACTTTAAAAGTTAGAGTGTTTTTATTTACTTCTGGTGATAGTGGTTTAATAAGTTTCTTGTCTTTTTCAATTATTACGAATATTCCACGACCGAAAGCCATCATCCATAACGAAGAGAGTTTGATTTTTTTAGATAGGAACTTATCGAAGTATTTTTCATCTGCTGTTGAATCGAATATAAAACCTTCTTTGTATGAGGTATTGTTTTTAATATTAACAATTTTATTCCCCATTCCGCTTTTATAGATATTATTATTTTCTTCAAAAGATATACGATTATTAACAATGATGTTGTTTACTTGAACATTTCTTGAATTAGCAAGACTATTTGTTAAGCTAACAAGACCATCTTTAAAGTGTCTTTGTGGCGGTTTTGGTTTATGTGATTTTTTTCTGCCCATTGATAATAATCCTTGATAGTATTCCTATCCGTTATTATATCTAAATTTTAATTAGGGATTACAATATATAAAAAGCCTTGTTGAAGTAACCATTGTTTATAGTGGTTTATCATTGGATTTTTGTTTTCGGACTTAACTTCATAATAGTTGGGTCTCACTTTATCAAAAGCTATCCTAGATACTACTGTTCTATTATAGTGCTTTTCTAATTGTTCTTCTGTCACATTTGCTATTTCTATTGCTTTAAGGGGCGCGCTCTTGTTGATGTTTAACGGTCTTTCTTTTGTTGGGGAAAATCCTGTATTGCTCATTTTTTATCCTTGTCCCGATTTAAAAAATCACTTATCCTGCTGCTTGCAATCACAATATTTAGTTCATTCTTTCCATCTGAATCGCTACCAAAAAGACTAACAAGAATATTGCTTTTATCTACATCAACACTCACAAATGTTTTAAGACTATCATTAATGCAATCCCATTTTGAGAACTCTTCCCACTCACTTTCACATTTAAAAAGACCTAAACCCTCAATCTCTACAACTTTTTTAAATTCAACTTTCATTTGTTGTCCTTTATCCATTGATTGCAGAACATTGCAATAATTTGACTCATCGGCATTCCTAGCTCTTCACTAATCTCTTTGAGTTTTTTATGTGTTTTATCAGTTACTTTGATTTGCATTTATATATCCTTGCTGTAATAATATACTGATAGTATACCATTAGTATTATTAAAGATATATTAAAAGTGCATTTACACTATGCTTCCGTAATCAAACGGTTGATTCATATAAGTTAATTCCACTCCATCGATTAAAGTATCAACCATATCATCATGTTTTCCATTAGGGAATGTTTGAAACTCGTTTAAGAACTCATTCATCGTTGGCAAATCATTCACAACATATAGTCCGTATATCTCTAAGTAAGGTGTTATGTTTTCCGCTCTAAAGATTTTATCTGTATTTCTTTCAACTTCAAAAACCATATCGCCATCATCTTTCATTCTTTGAAACAAATCAATGCCTGATGCCTTTTGCTCTATGAACATTCCTTGAAATGGATACTTATTATGCTTTTGGTAAAATGCTTTTGCAGTTACTTCACGTTCTTTACTTCTTGGCTTGCCTCTGAACATATCAAGCAAGTAGGCTCTATTCTCAAATACCCCAAAGCTAGAATAAACCGTATAGTCATTCTTTTCTTTATCTTTCAAGGCACTATCTACTGTGATAAATCTCTTCTCAAACAAGATACTATCTACTGCTTCACGGCTTATATATTTAATCCATTCAGTCTTAAGAAGATTCCCACCTTTTGCAACTGGGTTCTGCTGATACAATGCTTCAAAGTTTTCACCCATTATCTTTTTACGCTTTAACAGGAAGTCTATTGATTTATGTTCGGGGATTAACGCTTCACCTTCAAGTCGATGTTCTTCGTCTTCTTCTGCAATAGCTTTATACTTTAAAACTTTAACACTTGAATCCTCTTTGATTAATCTTGCTGCTGGGTCATCTATATGCCATCTAGTAAGAATCATTAAGAAACCAGCGTTTTCACTAAAGCGTGTAAAGAAATCATCTGTGAACCAATCCCATGTTTTGTTTCTAACTGTTTCAGAGTTAGCAGCTTCTCGACCTTTTAATGGATCATCGATTACCCCTAAATCAAGCGATTCTCCAGTAATACTTCCTTGAACAGTTGTATTTCTAAAGTATCCTTCCTTGTCAACGTATTCAAGTATTTCACGGTTTCTTTGATAGCTTGTTCCAGTAACAACATTTTTAATATTTATTATAGTTTTTGGAAATATATCTATATATACTTTTCTTGTGTATATCCTTTGAAGTTTTAAGTTAGCCCTTACACCTAATCTTTCACTAAATGATGCAAATATAGTTTTGCAATTTGGATTCTTTCCAGCTACCCATGATAAAAAGTCAGTTATCGCTTCACTCTTCCCGTGTTGTGGTGGAGCTTCTATTATTAGCATAGGCTTCTTGCCTGCTACAAGGTCATCATAAAATGTTTGAAGTTCTTCTGCCAACCCCTCTACAAACCAGTTAACCTTTAACCTTGGATTGATTAGCTTTCTATACTGCAAAAAGTCATTTCGTGCTTTAACTACTTTGTAATTGTATATTGCTTCCAATTGTGCATAAGTTAATGGTCTGTAAGCGCTGATAGTGTCACTCCTAATTCAAGGGCTTTCTTCATTGCATCTTCTTCGCTTAGTTCAACGGTTGCGTTTTGTTGTAGGTTGTTTTGATTGTTTACTACTACTTGGCTATTGGCGTGTCTTTGATTAGTGTTGTTTGTTATACTTGCTTTATCAACGGTGTCTTGCATGTTCTTAAAATCGCTTGTATCTAAATCAACATCTATAACATCAAGGCTTTCAGAGCTTCCATTCTCTTTGCTGTATTCCTTAACTTTCATCACTATCTGCTTTTTGCCTTTGTCTAGCAGCTCGTTAACTTTTTCTAGTATCTTATCAGTTGTTTGGTCTATCTTAATTCGTTTATTATCAATACTTAATTGTTCTTTTATCTTATTGTCTACTGCTTGATTGATTGCTTGTATTTCTGTCGAACTTTTCTCTAACTTTTTAACATTTTCTATATAGAGTTGGGCTTCGACAATATGGGAATTCTTAGGCTGTTCGCTTCCGACTATTTTGCCTATCATTACATCACTAACTTTATAAGTCTTTGCTAGTGCTACTTTAGTGTATTGTCCTGTATCCCATTTAGCTTTTATCTTGATCTTCTGTCTATCTGATAACTTAGCCATAATGCAACCCAACTAAAAACGAAATTGTTAAAAAAATATAAATAAAGTATTCAAGCTTGCCGGGGCTATCAAAGCTTAATTGTTTCCTGGAAGGCTTTATTTTGGGTTCTGTTGGGGTTTTTGGTTTATGTGCCATTTTTAATTCTCCATGCCATACCGCTTCCTGCATAAACTGTATTGGTTGATTCGTCTAAGCTTAATGCTATTTGTTCTTTGCAGCTTCCACATACTATTCTTTCAAATGGAACACATTCTGACTTATCTAGTTTAAAAAAATCTTCTGCTCTTGGGAACTCGTGGATGTAATATTGTCTGTCTTTACAGTACATAGCTATCTTTCCGCATTCTTTATGAATAACTTCTTTTAGCTCTGCCATTATGAAGCCTTACTAATTGCTTCAAGTATATTCATTAGCTTCTTGCGTTGTTTGTTCGCTTCTTCTATTTGAGTTTCGTTTAGGTCACATTCGACCATTGCCCGTTCAAGACTTCTTAGTGCGTTGTTAGTATGCCATTTGATTTGGAATACATTTTTGCGCTCATATGCAAAGCCTAAAAGCTTTTCACTCTTTAAGTAGCTGTCCGTAGACATCTGACACATTGTTTCGTTAGCCCCTAAGCTAAAAACTATTACCATTGTTATTGTTGTTATTATTTTTTTCACTGCTCTCTCCATTATTTTAAAAATTTGTTTTTTCTTAACTCTGCTGAGTTATTTCGATCTCTTGCTATTCTTCCTTATAGATACTTATGTTTCCTTTATAGCCACTACCGATTGTGATTACTCCGCTTACTGCTTGAGATGACAATATTACGTCATTCTCTTGCTCTACTATTAAACCACTTGCGGGCAGACTAACATTGCCGCTTAGTACATCACCTACTGTATCATATGGAAAAGTTCTAACTGTTATATCTACTGTTTCTGTATGCGTAGGTATATCTGCATATCCTATACCATCACATTCTAATTTGTCAAAGCTACTCCCAGTAGGAACACCATTTACGTCTCTTGTCCAGAAGCATGTTTGTAAGCCATTCTTTAAGTTAATAGCATTATCTCTTACTGCTGTTGTATAGTTTGCTATAGGATAGGTCATCATTGTTACTAAATCGATTACAGTGTTGCCAGTTTCACACATAGGCATATTAACTAATACATTGTCTATCACCGATTGTGGAAGAATATGTGACTTTAACACTCCAACTTCTATATATATAAATTTTTCTGGGCAGGTGTATTGATTTTCTATTTGTGCCAGAGTTAGACTTTGATTTATAAAAACTAAATTCTTAACTATAGAAGGGCTGTATGAAGAGTTATTCCTTGAAGAGCCTATCCCGATACTTCTTATTGCGTTCGTTAGAGTATTAACTGCTTCAGATATTTTCTCTTCGTTGTTAAGAATTACTGTAATATTGCCACCTGTGATATTAACTTGCACTGTGTATTGATTCCCAACGATAAGTGTCTCAACGTCATGGTTAGATACCCCATCAAACACTTTAAGTGTGTTCCCTGAACACCATACAATAAGGCCGTCGGCATAATCAAAAAGATATCCTCCTCCATTATGCTTAAAGTCAAAACTAATATAAGCGCTCTGTGTAGTAAGTTGCTTTGTTCCAGAGATTATATTTTGATCTACCCCGTTGAACTTAACACCTCTTCCATAAAATAGTTCTGCATTTAAATAAGGTGTTCTTCCTATATCAGCCAAGTATCTAATCCCATCTACTTTTGGCTGAGTTGTATTCCAGCTATAGTTTATCAACTCTACAGGGTCAAATTGACCATCTGACATTGAGCCAGTTGTTTTGAGTGATAACCCTAGATTCATACGGCTGTTACTCTTATAGAAGTATCTTTATTAAATGCTCGTGCATAAATTCCACCAGAAAGAGGAGCTAAATATATTTGTGCATCACGAGTCTCTATTCTATCTGAGTTATCCGTATCTGTCGGAAGTGCTGCTGAATAAGTTATATACACTCCTTTTTGATTAGGTTTTTGAACCATGCATTTAACGGTTGAAATTAAAACCCAAGTTGTTCCAGTAAGTGAAATTGTTGTTGTTACATCTGTTGCCATTTTGATTTCCTATTTTTGTTTTCCATATTATAACATAAGTATTCGTCATGCATTATTTCGTCTTCTTCTTTCTGAAACCTAATATATCACCTGATTGTTCTTCTGAATCACTCATATTAAATCCTTTTTTAGCTTTTCATTACCTGTTCTCTAAACCATTCAACGATTTGTTTTTTATCTTCATCAGATAACTGTGCCATGTCATCACGATTCAAATCTTCATCTTCTTTTCTGTCGTAGTACATAAAAGCACCTACTAGGTCAGTAACTGTATTCTTAATTATTTGTTCTTTTTTCATCTTAATTCCCTTCTATATCGTCTATATCAGGCTCAACTTCTTTAATTAAGTCTAACGCATCTTTGTTCGTGTGTCTTACCCCGCCATTGAGTGCAATGTTTAGCACATCAATATTCTTGTCTTTCTCTTCTACTGTTAGATCTCCGTTTGTTTGAACGCTTTCTATCTTTCTTTGAAGTTCTGCTTTACTGTTTCCTTGCAAGTCTGATAGGTTGTATACTCTTTTCATATTAATCCTTTTTCTTATAGTGCCATTGATACCCACTGGCTGATTTCTTTCTACCTCTGCAACATTTAGAAATATCACTTGGGCAAGCTCCCGTGTCCATGTAAGCATCATTTATAGACTCATACTCTTTATGTTTAACACATCCATCATAAGCTACTACTGCTCTTTTATTGCTTCCACCGCTAGACATGCTTATTCTTTGCCATCACAATAGAGACTCATTACTTCTTCTTTTGTTGCTAGTCTATATTTATGTTTGTACTGTGTGTTAAGGCTAACTTCATTAAAAACCAAGAACTTATTATTTGTATCATCTTCTATTAGTAAAGCTGGAAAATTACTCTCATCTTCATACCATTTAGGCTCAATAGGCTTCACTAAAGAATATAAAATAACTTCCGAGTTTGGTGTAAATCTTCCTAGTGAAGCAAAACCATCGAGCATGCCACGACTATCCGATACACCTCTATATTCTTCGTCATCGTCGGTTATTGAGATAGTTGCTTTATCGTGTACGGATGTCAATACATTACATTTTTCTAACAAGTCATCTACTGTTTTGATTGGTTTAGTTTCTGTGAACTCTCCGTCTATTAAATATAACCTATTAGAAGTTATTGGCTCATACTCATAATTAAAATATATATTGCCTTCTTCTATTACAATATATTTTTCAGTAGTTGTCCAAGCATTAGATTCTTTATGCCCTAGCCTTACCAACTTATCATAAGCTTCTTGACTAGCTTCTATATAGTAGCCGTTCCATTTGTTGCTACATGCAGCTTCTTCGCTTTTTAGAGTTTCTTTTTCGCCCTCAAACTGGGGTATCATTTCGCCTAGTGGTTTAAATATTTTTAATTGATACATACATTTAGGGTTATACGATTCAAAGAAATTTAATCTCAAGGACATATAGTCAAAGTCTGTCTTGTTTTTCCATACAATTTCCACATAATGATTAGCAATTACTGCATCAGCTATATGTTCGTGTTCTTTTAGGATTAACTTATAATGCACCATCAGCGAGCCAAAAGTAGGCTTTAAGTTTTTATGAGTCCAATTCATCCCTTTATGTACATGGCCTATATATGTCACCCACTTATTAGGATCACCTTCATATAGTTCCTTCATTTTTTGGTTGTTTCTAGTAGCTATTTCAGGGGCAGAATCTATCTCCATCTCTCTCTTAGCTTTTTGATTTTCTTCGTATGTTAATTCGTTTTCTTGATTGTTTTTCACGGTAAGCCTCCAAGCCTATGTTATTTTAGTAGAAACTAAGAGTATCGGCCTGGAGGGTGTGACCCCTTAGCCTCAACTAACTTAACTTTAACATAATTATTATAATCCTAAAAGCTTTGTTTTTTTATTAAAAACTCTTATAACTTTTAAATAGTATTCATTACTGTAACTTTTGGTAACTTTGCTTTGTGCTTCTAGTTTATTAAATCGCTTTTGCCCTATCTTTTCCAGTAGTGCTATTTTGTACGGAACTAGATTTCCATGTAAAAATCTGTTGCATTTATAGCAACTTAAATGTGCGTTATCCATATGAAATCTTACTGCACTGTGACCTCCTACTGAAAAGAAATGGCTACTATCTCCTTTGGCAACATTGCAGCCACAAGAAATACAATTGTTTTCTTTATCCCTTGTTCGTATATATCGGTTAAATGCATTTTGTGCCTTCATCTTCATAGTTGTTATATCTTTTTTATAAAAAGCTTTCTTTTCTTTTCGCGCTGTTTTCTTCACTTCAAGTTTCTTTTTAGCTAAATGTTTGTTTCCGTACTCTATGGCACACGAAGGTGAGCATACTTGTTGAAGCTGTCTTTCAGGGCGGAATTTTTTCGGACACATTTTACATTTTTTCATTTTCAAAATAAACTTCCTTGTACTGCTTCTAAGCGTTTGTTTGCTATTTCTACATAATCGGCTTCTAGTTCACAACCGCATCATTCTAAGCCTATTGATTTACATGCTACTGCTGTTGTGCCACTTCCCATGAAAGGATCGAAAACTTTACAATTTGGTACTAATGATTTTTTTGCTAAAAACTCTATTAAGTCGACTGGTTTTTGAGTAGGATGTAAATCATTTTGTGTTCTTGTTGCTTTTATTATGTTTGCACTTCTTCCATCATTTAGTTTTGTATTGCCATTGCTACAAAACAATATCATTTCATATTTAGGTGCATAGTCACCTTCTAAGTCACCCATTCCTATATTATTTTTTTCCCAAATAAGAATATTTTTTACTTTTCGATATTTCTGTAATTCACTTTTAAATACTTCTACGAAATGATGCGAACAAAATAAATATAAATGGGCATCATCTTTGGCAATCCTATCGAGTTCTTTTACAAAATCAGGTAACCAGTCTAAATTATCATCATTAGCAATTTTTTTATGCTGCTCTTCTCCGCGTCTACTTTGAAAACTCATACCAAATGGTGGGTCAGTCAAAACCAAATCAAAGTAATTATTAGGTACTTTCTTCATAAACTCTAAACAGTCTATATTGTGAATTTTATTCATTTTATCTTGCATATCTAAATTTTGTATTTCCATTTCTAATTCCTTATATGTTTTACTCATTTTATTTTCCTAAAATCTTCCATAGCTAAAGTCTCACACTCTCTCCCATCTAGCTTTATATCTTGATGCACTACTTGACACGCAGTTTGTTGATCCATCACTAACGCAAGAAACTCTAAGTCCTTCTCAACTACTACCCAACTAGAAATTTTTTGTATTACTAAGTCGTATCCTATTCCGTGTTCACTTAAGTATCTTTTTCTCATGATTCTTCCTCACTCCATCCTAAGTTTATTATATCGCTGTCACACTTTTTAGCTTTCCATGCAGCTTTAGCTATTTCTCTAACCGCTCCCATTATTGGAAGTTGTGAGTCTAACAACATTATTCGCCCTTGCGCCTCGAACCACTTTGAAAATCTTATGTCATCTTTACTATGTTGCATCTTTAGACCTTTTTATAATTAGTGAAATCAGAGGGGTTGACACGTTTAAAAAGTTAGCGATTTCTGTCATTTTAAACTTTCCTGTAGCATGAGCTTCGCATATTTCAGATGCTTCATCTTCAGATACTTTGGTTTGTGCTCTTCTTGAATTTTCACCTCTTGTAACCCATTCACAATTGCTTGGCTCGTAGTTCCCATTTGAGCTAAGCCTATCTATTGTGAGGTCATCAGCATATCCATTATTTATTGCCCACTGTTCAAATACTATATAGTCTTGCCATTCCATACAGATTGCAACACCTTTGCCTCCGTACCATTTAAAGCAATGCTCGTTCTTATTGTAGCATCTAGCTTTCATTCTTAGCCATATGTTATAAAGTCTAGTGTATGAACTTCCGTGTGTTTTGTTTGATTGGCAACCACATGACTGTCTATTTTTTGCTGAATCTTGTCTAATCCTAATTATTTTTCCACATCTACACTGCGCTAAACACATTTTTCTTCCAGAATCATTTGTCCCATCTTCTTTAATAATTTTTACTTTATTGAATGCTATATCATTTTTGCTCATTGTTTTGCCTCCCATTTATTGCATAAAAAATCTTTAGTGACTCTTATTCCTAATTTTAAACAGAATGAATTCCCATAATCACTAGCATTACAACTCTCACATGTTCTGCTTTCAAAGTCATCATAGATTTCATTTATCAGTTCGTTGCATTCTACTTTGCTTAGAGTGTTAATTCTGCCAGTTGCCCATAGTTTTTCTTTTGATTCTTCTCTAGTCATCACTTATCCTTTTATCATTTTTTTAACTGTCGCGTTTTCAATAGCACCACTATAACTATTTGAATATTCGATTGCATTTTTAAAAGCCGTTAACTGTTCTAAACTTGTTCTGTAACAACTTATCTTAGCAACTAGTTGTTTGTAGTCGGTATATGGCTTAACTTGATTCAGTATCGCTATATCATCTTCATTTACATTTGGAAACTTTACAATCTTTAGCAAATCTACAAAAGGTGCTCCACAATTTTTTGCATCTTCAAAGACTTGGTTGTTTATTGAGTGGACTAATGCTATAAGTTCTTTTGCTTTCTCTTCTGTATGGTCTACATGTAGAGGTTTGAACTGTTCGGCTACTTTTGCCACTCTATCTAGCCCTAATAAAAAAGCGTGTTGTGTTCCAAAAAGTGCTTCATAAAACATTTGCAGTTTATCATCTGCAATATGTGACATATTTTTCTTAATGATTTGCTTGTTAAAAGTGTTGTCTGTAATTTTCAACTCTTTTATTATTGATCCCATTAAATTATCTCTCAAGTTGTACATCAATCGCTCCTCCATTTAAATGTTCTTGCATTGCCATGTTTTCATATTCGCTTAGTTTATCCCAGTCTGCTTGAGAGAATGGATCAAAACCACTATTTAATAAACTGTTAATGTTTGCAGACTTCTCTTTTGCTTTAGCCTCGTCTTGTTGCTTAAAGCTTGTAAGTTGTTTAGGATTATCTTTATTCTTACTGTTCCATGTAGCCAATGATGCTTTCCATGACTTCATTTTATTTTTTCCTATTTTCCATCCATTAGATTCATAGAAGTTAAAAAATGTATCTGCATTGACATTATAATTCTTTTCTTGTATATAAGATAAAATATTAGAGACAGAAGGTTTTTTAAAACCGCTACTCTTTTGTACTTCTCCTTTACCTTTACCTTCCTCTTTAACTTGTACTTCCTCTTTACATTCCGCCTTGGGTGTTTGCATACCCTCATGTATACCCTCGTTGGGTATACAGGATTCATCATAAACCCCTAAGTAAGGTGCTTTTATAGTTTCTCTCTTTTGACCATCTAAAAAACCGTTAATACTTTTATTGATACTATGCTTTTGAGACTTCCAAACGATACTAAGTGTTTTATCTTGAAACTTTACATCATCTACTTTGATTCGTAAAAACTGAACATCTAATAAAGTTCTAATGTATTTAGCTAATTGAGCATCTGTTAAATCCTCTGCTACATCATCAAAGCTTTTATAAAATGGAAATTGTTGTCGTGCCATCTTTTGCTTTCGGACATTGTTAATTTAGAAGTTTTGGTGAGAGGTGTCTAAGTTCTCAATACTTACAATAAGCAACTTCAAGCTATCTAAAATTGAGAAGCCTACCCGAGAGGATAGACCGCAAGGCTTAGACACCTTGAATGTGCTATTAAATATTTAAAAGCATTATATCATAAAAGTTCTTACAGCGTCTACTATTTTGTGTCGCTGTACCCTCATCGTAGTTATCTTGGAGGATTGTCGCTATATCTTTCAATATTTCAGTTACGTTAAAACTTCATCAGGCGACTATATTGATAACCTACACCTCTCTATCACCGACACCCGGAGAGGAAACGCTGTAAGAACTCATTATGTTAACACTAAGCCGATCGCGATTCCGCAGTCCAAAACCTAATGTTAACAAGCATTATAACATAAGTTAATATATATAATGATTAAAACTGGCTATTTATACTTTCCTTTTCCAATGTTTATTAAATCTTTCTATAAAAGCATCCATTCTTCTCTGCCATTCTATTGTTGTCATCGATGTTTTTTTTGATGTTTTGCAATTCATGACCCTGTACTCCCAAACCCACCATTGCGTTCTGTTTCAGTATCTACACCAAACAGATATGATTTATGTTCTAGTAGAGTTGTTTGAGCTATTCGTTCGCCTTTTTTAACTAGAACATT